>Ga0209737_10002231_pt1 | contig 13548 bp, 13 predicted proteins | sample TergutCu122P3_FD_187284 | JGI IMG/M metagenome (GOLD analysis project Ga0209737, IMG submission 187284) | Cubitermes ugandensis P3 segment gut microbial communities from Kakamega Forest, Kenya - Cu122 P3 (SPAdes) (version 2) | ecosystem: Host-associated > Arthropoda: Insects > Digestive system... | reverse complement strand
CAAGTTATTCATTATCAACAAAATACAAGTGTTTAACAATTTGGCAATTGGGGAAGAATGACTTCGAGTATTTAGGTCGTTGCTATAACTTCCCTTGTTAGCAGCGACCGATAGAATAGATATAGGGAACGTATTGTGTGTTTGACGAGATATAACATGCATAAAATTATACTAATAATTTATGATTATGAAAAAAATAATATTTACCATAGTAGGGATGTTCATTATTGGCGCTTATTCTTGTAATAATAAGGAATATGACATTATTGACAATCAAGAAACTGAAACGACCATATCAACAAGAGCACAAATGTATGATGATTCAATAATAAAAATGTGTAAAAAATTACTATCTTCGCAGGAGTTTGCTGAATTTAAAAATCTTTTGGCAAATGTGGGAATGAAATTGTATATAGAAAATGGAAATAGACTGGACAAGAATATTAACAATATGGATGAATTGATGGCATGGGTTAAACAAAACATTGAGGATACAGGTTATAAAAACATTGCTGAATTTGAGAAAGACATAGCAAAAATACAATCTATTGCTAAATCTATTCAAATTCAATATGCTGATATTCTGTTGAATGAGCATAATTTTCAATTATTACAGGATCTGGCAATACACGAACTTCCAACAACCCCAGATATTATTCCTCAAGGTGAGGATTGTATAGGAAATTTATTGTATTGTTTAAGAACAGCTGAAAAGACACTTAAAGACCGTTTAGGACTTGCGACATTATTATTTTTAAAAAACCCTTTTATGGCTTATATAGCGGTAATATATGCTTATGCAGATTTTCACAGTGATAAACGAGCATGCGAAGCAGCAGCCTATGCTTGTGTGGGAATACAACCATTATGATTTAAAAGAACAATATGATATGACTATAAAGAAAAAGATTTTAATAGTACAAATGAGCGGATTTTTTTATTGCTTTTTAGCTGTTGTACTTTTTATGCTTCCAGCATTAATAAATAAATCTGAATCTACTTTAACAGGGTGGTTGAGTTTGAAAAGTAGAGTAATATTTGCTATGATAATGATAATATCGTACTCTATTCTTATGCTTTGGGCACAAGACTTTTTCAAAAAAAAATGGAATAGAAAAGACTATACGCCTATTTGTTCTATAATACTTGCAACAATAGTGCTCATAATATCATTAATTCGAAGTTATTAACTTCTTTGAAAATCCTAAATAAATAGAAAAACTCTTTTAAAATAAGCCTTTGTGAAAAAATCAGTTTTATCAATAATTATGGCAGTCGTAATAGTGTCTGCTGCGTTTGGACAAGAAAAGCGTTACGAATTCGAAAGTGCCATCTTGAAAAAGAATACTACGATGAGAATCGGATTATCAGAGCAGACTTTTTCCGCTACGCACTACATTGCTGACTACGGCCGCAAGGAGGCAGGGGAAATCGTCATGAATGTAGGCGACCAAACGCATACTGTATTAGCCATAACGAAAGATGGCTATATTTACGGCGCCAACATGGCTTTAAAGCAGGGCACGAAAACCAGCATAACCGCTACAGACGATTTCAATGCCATAAATTTCTTAGACTTGACCGATGAGGTGAAAGAGAAATACCAAATTGAGGAAAAGGGTAGGGAACAGGTTTTAGGCAAAGACTGCAAGCATTACAACATGGCTTTTACAGCCCACGGACAGAGCATGAAAGGCGCTGTGTGGGTATGGCAAGGGTTGATGCTCAAAACCTTTATGGCTACCGAAGACATTATCGTTGTGGACGAAGTGTTTGAGATACAGGAAGGTGTGGAAATTGCAGAAGAAAAATTTGAACTACCCGATGGTATTGATTTTTTGGAAGTAATGCCCTGGCAATAAGTTTGGCGCTGTAAAATGGAATGGACAATGGAGAGGCATTCGTTTTATAAAATAACCCTCATGGCAACACTTTTGGTAGCCCTTTTCACAGGGCTGCCAAAATTTGCCTTTGCTCAAGAGCAAACAAGTACAGAGGGGGAATTTGGAATTTATTTTAATACTTATGGCTATTATACTACTCCTGATGGCGAAACACATAAAGATCGTACCTGTGAAGGTCGCGCATGGTACTTGCAATTTATACATACTTGGTGGTTAAACAAATACATAAGCTGCTCTGCCGGCGGGATGTTTATTAAAGGTTCTAAAATCAGTAGTAGTTGGACTAATGGGGATAAATACTATTCTTTTGACGATTCTCCATTTCATATAAATGCTGTTGGTGAACTTAGAATTGCCGTGCCGCTTGTATGGAAATTTGGTTTAACGCTGAATGCCCGCCTTATGTTTTCGCCTATACCTATTGATGTTATTTCATATAGCATACATCAAGGTGATAAGGTATTTAATAAATCCCATTATCTTTTCACACGTTTCAATTTGGGTGGAGTTGTTAACGCAGGGCTTTATATTAACGTTCTTGGATGTCGAATTACATTAGGCTACGGAAGAGGCTCGTACGATGTATATAATAGTGTTAGACGCGCCAAAATAGACGGGCATCGTTTGTCGGAAAACATACGTTCAAGCAACAATCGTTATATCCATAATGTTTTTTTAAGTCTTACCGTTTTTTAACGTAAAAACTGATATTACCATGCTGCAAACTGAAAACTATCTTCGCCCGCGTCAATTTATATTCGCTGCAAACTGGGCGTTGGGAAGGCGGTAATCATTGATTTCCAAACAATCAACTCATCGTCAACTCCCTAAACTTCTCTTCCAATGATTGTCCGCTGAAACGGCTCATCTTGTCATCTAACACAATATTCCCTTTGTGGATAATAATTACACGGTTACACACTGCCTCTACTTCTTGCATGATATGCGTTGATAACAAAACTGTACGTTCCCGCCCCAACGATTTAATCAGGTTGCGGATGCCTACAATTTGGTTAGGGTCAAGTCCGGAGGTAGGTTCATCTAATATCAGCACCTTAGGTTCATGCAATAAGGCTTGAGCCAAACCCACACGCTGCCGGTAACCCTTCGATAATTGTCCGATTAATTTCCGCCGTTCCGGGGTAATTTCCGTCAATTCAATTACTTCATCGGCTCTTTTTAAGGACTTTGCGCCTAATCCTTGCAGTCGCCCCATCAACTCTAAATATTCTCTGACATAAAGCTCTGTGTATAAAGGATTATGCTCCGGCAAATAACCGATATGCCGTCGAGCTTCCAATGATTGTTCAGTGATACTGTAGCCGTTAATCAAGGCTGTTCCTGAAGTCGGAACCAAATAGCCTGTAAGGATTTTCATTAGGGTGGACTTTCCGGCACCGTTAGGTCCCAGCAGTCCGGTAACCTGTCCTTCGGGAATATGAAGCGAAATTTGGTTAAGCGCTTTTTGTTTGCCGTATAAATGACTGATATTTTCTACTGCTATTGACATAGGAAAATTAATAAACTACAAATTTATAAAATTTTTCGTACCTTTACTTGTTAAGATCTCGAATAACTGAATAACCGAATGACTGATTTATTAAAAATAGTTGATTATGAAAAAATTAGTAGCCGGAATTGATATTGGGGGCACCAACACCGTATATGGCTTGGTGGATGTAGAGGGCAAAATAGTGGCAGAAGGTAGTTTTGCTACCATGAAGTACCAAAAATTCGATTTGTTTTTAGAGGCTTTAGTCCTTGGCTTACAATTATTGCAGGAATCGGTAAAGGAGGCGTCGGAGTTGGCAGGCATCGGTTTTGGCGCTCCGTGTGGAAATTATTACACCGGAAACATCGAACATGCCGCTAATTTGAAAGTCTGGGGCGAGGTGTTACCGGTGGCGGAAAAGTTAGCCGCTTACTACCCCGGCTTACCGGTAGTTATTACTAACGATGCCAACGCTGCCGCTGTCGGCGAAATGTTGTACGGCGCTGCCAAAGGAATGAAAAATTTCTCGGTGATTACCCTTGGAACCGGCTTGGGGAGCGGCATTGTAATCAATGGCGATTTACTTTATGGTAATGATAGTTTTGCCGGCGAATTTGGACATATTATTGTAAGTCCCAACGGGCGCGAGTGCGGCTGCGGTCGCCGAGGCTGTTTAGAGACCTATGCTTCGGCTTCAGGAATTGTTCGCACGGTGTATAAACTCTTAGCCGACCACCGCGGAGCAAGCGAACTGAGAGCCATCAGCTTCAACGAACTCTCCGGCGACATGATTACCAAAGCTGCTGAAAATGGCGACCCTATTGCCATTGAAGCCTTTGCCCATACCGGCTTGTACTTAGGTCGCGCCTTAGCCGATTTGGTAGCCATCACTGCCCCCGAAGCAATTATCCTTTGCGGCGGTTTAACCCGCGCCGGCAAATATATCTTTGAGCCTACCCGCCAACACATGGAAGCCAATATGCTCAGCCTGTGGAAAGGGAAGGTGAAACTGCTGCCATCGGAATTAGATAACCGGAATGCAGCCGTATTAGGCTCGGCTGCCTTAGCCTGGAAAAAAATTAACGAAAAACTTAAATCAATATAATTATGCAACGTTATCTTATAAGAGCTTTAAAAGCAACAGTGCTGCTCCTTGCCTTAGCAGCGCTTGTCTTTGTAATCAGTTATTATCTTGGAAGAAGCAATCATCCCGGAGTAACTTTTATGGATCTCGTCCATCGGAGCGATATTACAAGCCTGGTCTTGTTCCTCGTCATCTTCGGTGCGATATATCCCATGATTGGCTATGTGAAGCAAAAAATTGATGCTTCAAAACCCTTTGATGAATATAAGCAGGAAGTCATTCGCATGTTTTTACAAATAAATTTTGTATTAATATCGGACGAGGACAAAAAATTAGTATTTCGCTACAAGAGCACCTTGGCTCGACTGATGCGGCTTTGCGAAGACACCGTTGTGGTGGATTATTCCGATTCGCCCATTGTGTTGAGCGGGCTTCGTCGCGATGCTTACCGCTTATCCCGCATGATTCAATTCTATATTCGCAATACTGAAAAAGAGGAATAATACAATGCAGGTGAAGATTTTTTATTTTAACGAATTGCGCGTATGCACTTATGTCTTGTGGGACGATACGCGCGAGTGTGTTATTGTGGACTGTGGCTGCAGCAGTGAAAACGAATGTCGCCGTTTGCAAAAATTTATTGCCGATAACGATTTGAAGCCAACGATGCTGCTCAATACCCACGGGCATTTCGACCATGCTATAGGCAATGCTTTTTGCGCGAAGACTTTCAAAATTAAGAATTTTATTCATGTTGGCGATAAAGCGATGTTGGCTCAAGCTGCCAATGTGGCTATGGGTTTTGGCTACAGGATTGAAACTCCGCCTCCGCCGGATGGTTATCTCGAAGATGGGCAAATTCTTCGTTTCGGAAATTCTACTTTGCTGGTTTTGCATACGCCAGGGCATAGCAAAGGTTCTGTGTGTTTTTATTCTCCGGAAGAACGTTTTATTCTTACCGGCGATTTGCTGTTTCAGGGCTGCATTGGTCGCACCGACCTGCCCGGCGGCGATTATGAAGAAATTATGGAAAGCCTTTTGAAGAAAATAGTACCGCTGTCCGAGGACACGGTAGTACATCCCGGACATGGTCCCGCCACCACCATACGCGAAGAAAAACAAACGAATCCGTATATTACAGAAAACTGATTTTCCGGTTTATAAATAAAATGATTGATATGAAAAAATGGATATTTATTTTATGCCTGACAGTGCCGGTTGCAGGTACGATTAACGCACAGGAAGAAGAGCAAATTGTAAGAGCCATTACCCTTGAAGACCCTGTTGCTGAAATGGCTTACAACGATGGAATAACCTTATTCAATCAAAAAAAATTCAACGAAGCATTATCAAAATTTAATGAAGCAATAGCGCTCAATGCCGACTTTGATAAAGCTTATTTGAATCGTGCAGCAACGTATATGGAGTTGAAAAGAATGGAGGAGGCGAAAGCTGATTACGCCAAGGCAATTGCGCTTAACCCTTCCTTATCACAAGCATACTATTATCGCGGAGGCATATTGTTTGAACAGGGAAGATATGATGACGCCATAAGCGACTACAATCTGGCAATAGCGCATAAATCTGATTATGCTTTCGCTTATAACGACAGGGCTGGATGTTATCGTTCCATGGAAAAATTAGACAAAGCGATGGACGACTACAATAAAGCGATTAGTTATGCCTCGGATAACGCAACATTTTTCAGTAACCGCGGAAGTTTGAAACGCCAAATGGGCAAAATAGAAGAAGCGATTAAGGACTACAACGAAGCCTTACGCATTGACGCCAAGAATTACATTGTTTGGAATAATCGTGGATTAGCAAAGTTTGACGCAGAACAATATCAAGAGGCGATTGCTGATTTTTCGGAAGCGGTTAAGCTGAAATCCGATTATGCTTATGCTTTTAATAATCGAGGAATTGCCAAATATAAAATGAAAGATTATGCAGGAGCTGTTGCTGATTTTAATGAGGCAATACGCATTAATCCGAAATACGCTTATGCCTATCTTAATCGCGGCATTGCTAAAGAGATGCTGCGAGACCCCGACGGAGCTTGTGCCGACTGGCAACAAGCGCATGAAATGGGCGTTTCTTCTGCCGAGACATACATTAATAATAGCCAATGTAAATAAATTTTAATTTGAAATTCAAACACAATTTTGCTATGAAAATTATTCATTATATAACATCTTGCATTGTCGTACTATTAATTACAACAGGGCAGCTTGCCGCTCAAAGCATTGAATTTGACAACAAGAATTTTCCGAATAACAAAAACGAATTACGACAAGCGCAAAACGAAATAAAAGAGGCTGATAAATTATTTGACAAGGGAGGCAAAGCAAGTACCGAAAAAGCGCTGCACCTGTATTCAAATGCCAACAAATTCAATCCGAGAAATGCGCAACTTAATTATCGCATTGCGCAGTGCTATTTGAGGGGGCAATATAAATCAACAGCAGTCGTTTTTTTAGAAACTGCTGTAGCGCTTAACCCCGCTGTTGCAGCCGATGCATACTTCTTGCTGGGACGCGCTTATCAACTTTCTTACCAATTTGACAAAGCCATTGAGGCGTATGAAAAATATAAATCGAGACTTTCCGGCAGAGATGCTGCGCTCATACCTAAGGTTAACAAGCATATTAACGAATGTAATACAGCAAAAATATTAATTGCAAAGCCTGTGCGTGTTTTCATTGACAATATTGAAGAATTGAATACTGCATATCCCGAATATGGGCCGGTAATCAGTGCCGACGAGTCGGTAATCATGTTTACCTCATGCCGCGATGATACTTCCGGCGGAGGACGTGATGAAGAGGGGTTTTATGAAGATATTTATAGTGCGTCGCGCATTGGGAAAAAATGGGGGACTGCTATAAACATCGGGAAGCCTTTAAACACTAATGCCCACGATGCCATCATCGGTTTATCGAACGACGGGCAACGATTGTTTATATATAGCACCGACAATGGGGGCGATATTTATGAATCGGCATTAAAAGGCGATACATGGTCAAAGCCCAAAAGTATAAGTTCAAAAATTAATTCAAAACATCACGAATCGCAAGCATCGCTTGCCTATGATGGAAATACGCTTTACTTTATCAGCAATCGCCCGGGCGGTTTTGGCGGACACGATATTTACAAATCTACCCGCGATGCAAAAGGTAATTGGGGAGAACCTGAAAACTTAGGACCCACCATCAATACCGAACACGACGAACTTTGCGTATTTATTCATCCCGATGGAAAAACGCTGTATTTTAGTTCGGAAGGGCACAATACAATGGGTGGGCATGATATTTTTAAATCGGTTTATGAAAATGGCCGCTGGAGCAAGCCCGAAAATTTAGGCTATCCTATAAATACTCCCGACGATGATATGTTCTTTACCCTGTCAGCGAGCGGCAGACGAGGATATTTTTCATCGGCACGCGAAGGCGGTAAAGGCGAACAGGACTTGTATATGATTACATTTTTGGGTCCCGAAAAACAGGTAATTGCCAACTCGGAAGACTTTCTGATAGCTTATCAAAGCAATCCTATCAGCGAGAAAGTCATCGAAGCAGCAGTAGAATTACCCACAGCGAACTTAACGCTATTGAAAGGTGTAGTTCGTGATGAGCAAACCAAGCATCCGCTTGGTGCAGCTATTAATGTAATTGATAATTCCAAGAATATAGTAATTGCTTCTTTGGAATCAAATAGCAGAACAGGGCGCTTTTTGGTTTCTTTGCCATCGGGTATAAATTATGGTATATCGGTTAAGGCGGAAGATTATTTATTCCACTCCGAAAACTTTGATATTCCTGCCGCAACAGGATATCAAGAGGTGGAAAAAGATATAGACATGAAGAAAATAGATGTCGGCAATAAAATTGTGTTGCGTAATATTTTCTTTGACTTTGGCAAATCAACCTTACGTGCTGAGTCTATTTACGAATTAACCCTAATGGTTGATTTACTAAAGGAAATGCCGAAGTTAAAGATAGAAATATCGGGGCATACTGATAATATAGGCTCGGCAACGTATAATCAAAAATTGTCGGAAGACCGCGCCAAGGTTGTTGTTGACTACTTGATATCAAAAGGTATTGCTGCGTCGCGCTTAACTTATAAGGGTTATGGGCTTGAACAACCAATCGCAACTAACGATACTGAAAAGGGAAGACAGCTTAATCGCCGCACGGAATTTAAGGTTATAGAGAAATAAGGTTTTAATTAATTGATGAATTAATAATCTCCCTGTATATTTCCTCCATCTTCTCATAAAAATTTTCGCCAAAGCGGGCGATTAGTGGTTCTTTCAAAAAATGGAATACAGGAATGCCCTCTTTAGCACCTTTCTCTCTTGCAGTTTCACAGGCGTGCCATTGGTCGTAGTTGAGCGCTATGTGTTCATGCAGTTGCTTTAATCGAATAGGGTAAAGATAGCAGGAAATGGGCTTGCGGAACTTCGTTTTGCCATCGAGAAAAGCGCGCTCAATAGCGCAGTAACAAACGTTTTCCGCATCGAAACAGGAGTAAGCGCATTCTTTGCCGTTGACTAAGGGAGTAACCAAATCACCGTCTGCATCAACAAGGATATGTCCTTGTTCTTGTACCGCCTTGCGCCCTTCGGGTTTCATATAAACAACATAATTTTCGTACTCATCTTCCAGCAACTTCTTTTCCGCCTTGTCCAAGGGGGCGCCGCTATCGCCCAACACGCAACAAATCCCCGCGCATTGAGCGATGTCGCAGGCGAAATGTTTTTCAAACACATCGGCACTAATGAGCTTGTCGTCTATTTGAATGATGGATGACATATTTTTTTCGTTATGCGTGAAGAGTTATGCGTGAAGCGAATCGTCATGCTGAACTTGTTTCAGCATCTCATTGTTGACAGGGGTTTGCGGGTCAAGCCCGCAATGACATGCTTTCTTCATTGTTAATTATTCATTGATTGCTTTGCTTTTTCGGCTAACACTTGAGCGCGCGATTTGCTGAGTATTACAAAATAAACGCCGGCAATTACCAAGAGCAATGAAACCGGCTTATCCCAACTGAACCTGTCTTGCCCAAGCATTAAAGCCACGAAAGAAGCAATTACAGGCTGCGCATAATTATAGGTTCCCACAACGGTTGGGCGTAAGGTTTTAAGCGCCACCGGCACGAGCAGATAGGTTAAAAAAGTGGCACCAACAATAGTATAGAGTATGCCCAGATAGGTTGTGGCGCTTGCCTCCGGAAGAATGTATATATATTGATAACAAAAGGGAAGCGTTGTCAGCGTGCCGTAAAGAAATATCCACTTCATCAAAGTAACCGTGCCGTATGTAGCCGTTAGGGGTTTCATATATACAAGATAAGAGGCATAAGCAAGTGTAGTGGAAAACACCAAGAGGTTGCCCCATAAAGTGCTTGCGCCGGGTTGGTTGTGATGCGAAAACAAGACAACAAGCACAGCGCCACACGCTCCCAGCAGCACCCCTGCCACCTTTTTAGTGGTAATCGGCTCCTTCAACGCCATAGCGGCTATGAGCATGACGAAAATCGGCGACAGGGTAATGATGATAGAAGCGTCAACAGGTGAAGTGTTGTTCAGCCCTATGATGAAAGGAAGTTGATTAAGGCTTACTCCTAAAAGGGCTGCCAAAAATAATTTCAATTGGTCGGCTTTGCGTACCCGTTCCTGCGGCAGGAAAAGCGATAGCATCCAAAATCCTGCTGTAGCCGTTACGAAGCGCATCATGGTCAGTCCCACCGGATGCACATCGCCTGCCACAAGCAGCGATTTTGCAATGGGAATATTCAATGCAAAGAGAAGCGTAGAGCCAATCATGGCTAAATGAGCCTTGGGCAGTGTTTTAGGCATAAGAGCAACAAACCATCAAAACTGTTGTGGTCGTATAAGAAGTACCGAGATTACAATATTATTAAAACGACAGGATGCTCTTCTTAATGAGTTCTAATGCTTCCATCAATTGCTCTTCGGAAATAACCAAAGGCGGAGCCAGGCGGATAATATGGCGATGGGTAGGCTTAGCCAACACGCCGTTTTCAGCCATACGCACACACACGTCCCAAGCCTCTGTGCCGTTCTTCGGCTCAATAATTATAGCATTGAGCAAGCCCTTTCCACGTACTAATGAGATACGGTCGGAGGGAATATTGCGTAAAAATTTGCGGCAAATTTCTCCGAGATATTCGGCGCGTTCAGACAATTTTTCTTCCTTTAACACTTCGAGAGCAGCCATAGCCACCTTACAAGCCAAGGGGAACCCGCCGTAAGTAGAGCCGTGTTCTCCCGGTTTGATGGTGAGCATAACATCATCGTCGGCAAGCACAGCCGATACCGGCAGAACGCCTGCGGAAAGGGCCTTACCCAGTAGCAGCATATCGGGGCGGACACCATCGTGGTCGCAGCAAAGCAGTTTTCCCGTGCGGGCAAGTCCGGTTTGTATTTCATCGGCTATGAACAGCACGTTGTGTTGACGGCAAAGGTCGAAACATTTTTTAAGATATCCGTCGTCGGGGACAAAAACGCCGGCTTCGCCCTGTATAGGCTCAACCAAAAAGGCTGCGACCTGTTTTCCGTATTTAGCCAATACTTCGCCAAGAGCGTTGGCATTATTATAAGGTATTTTGATGAATCCGGGGGTAAAGGGACCGAACTGACCATAACTGTCGGGGTCGGTTGACATGGATACTATACTGATGGTACGTCCGTGAAAATTGCCTTCGCAAACCACTATAATTGCCTCGTTTTCTGCAATTCCTTTACGCACATAGCCCCAACGGCGGGCTAATTTTAAGGCAGTTTCCACCGCTTCGGCGCCGGAGTTCATTGCCAACACCTTATCATACTTAAAGTATTCGGTGATATATTTTTCGTAGGGACCTAAGCAATCGTTGTAGAAAGCCCTGGAGGTCAAGCATAATTGCTCGGCTTGAGCGCTGAGGGCTGCTACAATCTTCGGGTGACAATGCCCCTGGTTTACAGCAGAATATGCTGATAAAAAATCGAAATAACGCTTGCCGTCCACATCCCATACGAAGGGACCTTGACCACGCGACAATACTACCGGCAGAGGATGATAATTATGCGCTCCGTACCGATGTTCCAAATCAATGAATTGTTGTGCTTTTGACATAAGTAAATATATAAGGGTTTAAAAAACAAAGATAGTAAAAATTTTACTACTTGCAAATTCTCTATGCGCTAAATAGTTTTTGAAACCTGATACATAACCACCGTTAAACTACGCTGCTCGCTGTTACTTATCTCCGCTTTCCCAACGACCATGTTGCGGTGAATATAAATTGACGCGGGCGAAGATAGTATTCGGTTTGCAGCAAGGTAATATCAGTTTTTTGTATTTCTGTCAGTTTTTGGGCATTGAATATATTTCTGCATTCAAGCCTTATGCTAAAACGAGATTTTGAGGGTTTGTAACTGTAAACAATGTTGGCAAATAGCGCTTGGCGGCTGCTTTCTTCCGTTTTTCGGCTATCGTATAATTCTACCTCAACGCCTGCCAAATGATTAGATTGAGGATAAATATAGAAATCGCATTTATGTTTTTGCTCCCGAATGGTGGCGCTGGTATTGGTGTGTGATTGGGTAAAGGTGTACTGATAGTTGGCGCTGAAAAATCTCGAAAAATTGAACAGGGCTTTTGGATTTAAGGTATATTGTTTTAATCTGCTTGTTCCCTGCTGCCCATTGAGCATATATTCAACTGTGTGTTCCGTATATTCGGCTTTTAAGCCTAAAGTCGTTTTAATGGCTTGGATGTACCAACTTGCCTCAGATGAGAGATTGTTTATATTGACGCGATTATCCTGTTCAATGGTTTCAAATATAAGCAGCCCGCTGCTTTCTATCCGTTGGTTGGTCATCAAATTTTTTATTCCGATAAACATACCCCAATTAAGGTCAATAAACAAGCCGGCTATGGGGCTTCGGTAGTTTAGTCCGGCGCCGAGATTTTTTGACTTGGTAATACCAATTTCCGCTTGAGAACTGAGCATTTTCCTGTGGCTGAGAATTACGTTGCCTTGCAACATATTATTCACATTCCCTAAGGCTTCGGAATAGCCGGCTCTAAAATGTCCGGTTATATTTCCAAAAGGAGTATGCTTTATGTATAATGAAGGCTTGAAAAACCATCGGTTTAACTCATTACCGGCTTGGTGTATTTTATCGTTAATGTTTAACAGCGTATATTCCAACGGCAGCCCTAACCTAACAACAAACTCTCCTTTTTTATACTGAAGTTCTTCTTTAATTTCAAACTTTGTACGATTCCATTTCAAAAAGTTGTTCAGCGAATCCGCATCATTCCAAACGCCGTTTGTCAGGATTTTTGTTTTATATTCCTGCGCTTCGTAGTCAAAGCCTAACGAGGAACTCAACACAAATGCTCCTACAGGCAGGGCAAAACCAAAACTGTTTATTGTTTTGGCATTTCGATTATGCGCCTGCTGTGTGGTGTTACTCCCCGCAGTAAACACGGCGGGCAGGAAAAAGAGTTGTTGGGGAGAATCGTTGAAATGTAACAGCGATTCTATCCGTAAAAAATTTTTCTTTACAGGAATCAGAACATCAAAGGCATTGGCAATAGTAGTATGTGGAGCTTTCGCTTCAATATGGTTGTCATTTTGGTAGCGTATGAAGGCATCATCGGAATCCCAAAATCGTCCGAAACTTATTTTATTATTCAAGTAACGCGATTTCACGTTTTGCTCTAAGTTCAGATTAAGAATCAAACTGCTGCGGAATAAAGAATTTCGCTGTTCTTCCTGTATTGTCATTACCGAATCGGCTACGTAGTAAGCGGTTTTCATCACTCGCTCCTGCCGTATAATATCACGATAATACGAGCCGTTAATCTTTAACTGTGTTGTTTCTCCAAGTTTGATAAGATGATTATAGGTGAAGAAATTGGTTTTGTTGTCTAAATACTTGTTCTTGGCAATGGCAGGTTCCAATATGTTGGGGATGCTGACATAAGCGGGTTTCAAGGTAACATGTCCGCTTACGCGCCCGTCGCTGATAGTAATGGACTGGTGCT
>Ga0209737_10002230_pt1 | contig 13550 bp, 11 predicted proteins | sample TergutCu122P3_FD_187284 | JGI IMG/M metagenome (GOLD analysis project Ga0209737, IMG submission 187284) | Cubitermes ugandensis P3 segment gut microbial communities from Kakamega Forest, Kenya - Cu122 P3 (SPAdes) (version 2) | ecosystem: Host-associated > Arthropoda: Insects > Digestive system... | reverse complement strand
TATAGAATTTTTCACTAAAATTAGTAAGAGGTTCGACTAAAATTATAGAATTTTTCACTAAAATTAGTAAGAGGTTCGACTAAAATTATAGAATTTTTCACTAAAATTAGTAAGAGGTTCGACTAAAATTATAAGAATTTTTTTTAAAAATATATCAAATAATATCAAATATGAAAAATAACACAGTAAAAGAAAATGAACTGCTACAAGCCGAAATAGAGCGGCTAAAAGAAGAAAATGAACAACTAAAAGAAGAGGGCATAGACCCATTTCATTCACAGTTGCTTGGAAAGGTTCTTATACAGCCGTTTCCGAAGAAGTTGGAAGAGTTGCGTGATGCAAGCATTGCATATGATAATTTAATGCAAGAAATTGTTTCCGATGGGCTTTCGGGAATGAATCGGCATCAAAAGAGAAGCGGTGTGGACGGTAAAAAAACCGCATAAAACAAGGACATAAAATTTATGCCCTTACTGTTTATAAAGTTATTCTAAATCTTTTTTTATTTGTTTGACAACTGTAAGAAGTGGTGGAATGTCATTTTTCAAAGTATCGAAAACAATATCAACATCAATATCGAAATAACCGTGGGCGATTCTATCCCGCATTCCTTTGATATTTTTCCAAGAAATTGAAGGATAATTTTGCAATAATTTTTCATCGGTATATTTATCAATTCGTTTAATTTCCTCGCCGATAATAATAAAACTCATACAAATTCCATTTAAACGCAACATACCATCAGGTGATTTCGGCAATTCGTTAATGTCAGAAATTTTTGATGTGCTTTCAAGCAAATTTTCTATAACCTGCTCTAACTGTTCCAATGTTTCAATTATCAGTGTTTTGTCATACATAAATTATATCCTGCATAATTCGTTTTAAAAATGAAGGACGCAAATTACTGTGCTTTCGCACAACATCTACAGGAGTTCCAATAAATTTTTCTAACTCTAAAGGAAATTCTACAAGTGATTTCAAACCTAAAGATTTGCCTTCGTAATAAATATCTAAATCGCTGTTCTCGGTTTGTTCGCCACGAGCAACAGAACCAAAAATACCTATTTTTTCTATACTGTATTCGGAAGAATATAGTTCTTTGAACTGTTTTAATTTTTGTAAATATTCGGTTTTCGTTTGCATATTTGATGAAATTCCATTATTATTCCCGTAAAAATACAAAATATTTCAGATATTTTTAACAAACAAGGACATAAAATTTATGCCCTTAACAATGTCATCTAATCATCAACTCTTTCTTTAAGTTTTCTTAATTGTTAAATAAGTATTATAAAATCTGTGTTCATTTTTTATTTAGTTATTTAATAATAAGGTAAAAATAACTAAAAAATTTGATATAATTACAAGATTTTTTTGTGTAAATAACAATTACTGTTTAATAATTTATTTGGATACCAAAACCTTTATACCTTTCCCATTGGTTATAAAACATTCCGTGAATACTGTTGCCATAACTGTAATAATAATTTGCAGAAACACCAACATTTTTAGATAGATTAAACAGTAATCCAATTTGCGAAGAATTAGTAAAACTATTAGAAGTGCTTTTATCGCCAACATTAAATTTATAATCCCAACCGCCAATAATTCCTACAGGTAAATCGTCCCAAGGAAAATAAATATCAAATCCAATTTGAGGAATTAATCTATTCGCATCTTTAGGAATTGATGTAAAAACATATGTTCCACCAAAATAAAAACGAACAGGAGTAGTTTTACTAAAATTGAAAATTCCTGCAAAAACTAAATCCACAAATTCTCTACTGTAAACAAACGGTTCTTGAATAAAAACTGTTTTATCGTTTTCAATAAATGTGTAGCCATCAATAAGATGCGAAGAAATATGACCAGCACGCAATCTAAATGAAGGGTTTTCAATATACGAAGAAAACAATTTTGTTTTTAAAATTCCTGTGCAATTCAATCCGAAATAATAATCAGCGGTTTCAACAGGAAATTTCATACCTCCATCGGAACGCAAACGCGAAAGAATAAAAAAATCTCCACCTGCACGGATTCTAACTATTTTTTTTGCATCCAAATCTTCTCGCGAAATAAATTCATACATATCAAGCGAATGTCCAATATCTAATCTTAATTTTTCTGTATTTGGTTGATAGAAAAATCCGATTCTTGCTTCCAAATGATTTGCAGTTAGCGGTTTGAACAACAAACTGTCAAACGCAAATAATTTATTAGAAACAGTGAATAATAATAAAAAAACTGTAAATCCGAATTTTGTAAATCTTGATTCTGTCCTGTTAATCACTATCACTTTCCACCTCAACCTCTTCGTCATTTTCAAACAAACCTTCAACAAATGTTTTCGCATCAAAAGGTTGCAAATCATCAATTTTTTCGCCAACTCCAATATAACGAACAGGAATTTTCAGTTCATTTGCAATAGGAATCACAACTCCGCCCTTTGCAGTTCCATCAAGTTTTGTCAAAACAATTCCCGTCAAAGGAGCAACTTTTGAAAATTCTTTCGCTTGAAAAATCGCATTTTGTCCAGTTGTAGCATCAAGAACAAGAAAAATTTCGTCAGGTGCTTCAGCTTTTAATTTTTGCATAACTCGCCGAATTTTTTCAAGTTCCGCCATTAAATTTGCTTTGTTGTGCAATCTTCCAGCAGTGTCAATAATTACAACATCTTTATTTTTTGCCTGTGCCGACTTCACTGTATCAAACGCAACTGCTGCGGGGTCGGCACCTTGTTGCTGCTGAACAATATCAACGCCTGCTCGTTCCGCCCAAATTTCCAACTGCTCATTAGCGGCAGCACGAAAAGTATCAGCCGCACCAATAATCACATCTTTACCGTTATTTTTATAATTATAAGCAAGTTTGCCAATCGTTGTTGTTTTTCCAACGCCATTTACACCAATTACCAAAATCACATATGGCTTTTTATTTTCATCTAATTCATACAGTTTATCATTTTGAGCCGAAGGCGATTCTATCATAATTTTCTGAATTTCTTCACGCAAAAGTTTGTATAATTCTTCACCATTTTCATATTTTTCTGTTTTAACTCTTTTACGAAGAGAATCTATAATTTGTTCTGTTGTATCAACTCCAATGTCAGCAGTAATCAACAGTTCCTCAATTTCGTTCAATAAATTTTCATCAATTTTTCGTCCTGTTCCGAGAACTTTTTTAAGATTATCCGAGAAATTTTGTCTGGTTTTTGTAAGTCCCGTTTTTATTTTTTCAACATTAAAAGTTGATTTAACGGCTTCGGTTGTTTTCTCAATTACTGATGAAATTTTTGAGAAAAAAGATTTTTTAGGTTCATCTTTTTTCTCTTCTAATGTCGGTTCTTCTTGAACATTTTTAACGATTTTTTCTTCTACTGTTTCTTGTTTTACTTCTTCTTTTGCAGTTGGAAGTTCAATTTTAATTTCTTCAGTTTTTTCTTCTACTGTTAGAATTTCATTTACAGTTTCTTCTACTGTATCAACAACAGTCGTTGGAATAATTTCAGGAATTATTTCATTATTTAAATGAGGGGATACCGCATCAAGTGCGGTATGACGGGAAACAGTGTTACCGTCATTGCGGGCTTGTTCCGCAATCTCCTTTTCAACAGGAACAGTTTCAACAGGAACAATTTCGTCAAAATTTTGTTTTATTTCAACATCATTATTTTTTTCATCTTGTTTAAAACTGCCTGTAATTTTGTCTTTAATTTTCTTTAAAAAACTCATTGTATTTTATTTTTATTTTCTATAAATATTTAAATCTTACAATATACTGTTATTTTTTCAATTATTTGTTATTTAATTTCATTTCTGACCTAATATTTTTAATAACTGTTCGCAAATATCTATTAAAATATTATTAGAACAGGAATAATTTTTTGCGAAAAAACATTTTTCCAAATATTTTTCGTATATTTGTGTTCTTAAATATTATTTTAAAACAAATTTTTGAGGTATAATATGAAACGCATAGCCGTTTATTTAATTTTCTTTTTACTTAATACTACTTTTTTGCGTTCACAGATTATTGAACTGGAACTTTATTTAATGTCCGAAGGCATTGAAAATGCTACTGCAAAAGCCGCAGAAACATTAAATAATCCTGTGTTAGTGAATGCTATAACTGCCAATATCGTTTATAAAATTCCTGTTCCCGGGGTAGAACTTGAGTATCAGGGAGTTTTGAGTTATGAAGGCGATGATATTGGCAAAGCGAATTTTTGGATTTATGTTTTCAGCGAAAAAAATAATCCAAATCAAACAGCCATCATTTTAACCGCAAAAGTAAGTTTTATGGGCAATCCTGCTATATTTATGTCTTACAACGCGGATGAATTTGCCGATTTTTCTGATGGCAGCGAGGAAGCAGTAATTCCGATTTTATCCATTTTGTCGTATTCGCGTCCGATTGATTTGGGTAGCATTATTGACAGCGATAAGTTTGTCAAAGCGATTGTGGATAATGCGGATTACGGGGCAATCCAAGACAAATTAGACGGAAACGACCAGCATATTTCAATCGTTGGTCTTTTTTCTACGAACTCTAATTTTCTTGGTTTGGAAGCCGAACAAACTTATTGGGCGAGGTTGATTTTTGATGCGGCGAGCAGCGATACAATATGCTGTGCTACGCCTTTCAATGATTTAACAAAACTTTACTGTGCCGAATTTTCCGAGCAAGAACCCGAAATGGTTTTAGGTTATTTTCTGTTGAGCGAAGGATTTGAATCAGCAATAGAAGAAGCGAAGCAACATTTAACCGAGCCAATATTGATAAGTATTTATTCGGGCAACTTCCCTGATAAAATGGCTATACTTGGAGAATTTCAAGGCAAAGTTTTTTTAGAAGGCGATGATATTGGTAAAGCGAATTTTTGGATTTATGTTTTCAAAGAAAAAGAAAATCCAATTGAGATTACTTATATAATTTCTACAAAAGTAATACAATCGGAACAAGAAAATATTATAGCGAGTCAAACTTTTGATGCTACGTTTAATTATGATATTATTTCAATATCCAATGAAATTGAAATTGACAAAATAATTGACAGTGATAAGTTTGTCCAAGCATTAACACAAAATTCTAATTTTGATGCAATGAAAGCAGCATTAGAGGTCTATGATTTTGTAATGCAATTGATTGGAGTTTTTTCTTATAATGTAGATTATTTTTGTGTTGATAATAACAATATAAATTGGATGCAAATGATAGCTAATAAGTATGAAATGTTGTTTTGTTGTTCCGCTCCGTTTGATGATTTGACTTTTTTAACTTGCGAGGACTATACCGGCATAGAAGAAAAGCCAACCAAACTCGCAATAACAATTTTTCCAAATCCTGCTTCGTCATATTTGATGTTCAGCAATTTTGAGGAATTGGAAATTAGCAGTATTGAGATTTTTGATATTGCGGGCAATTTGATTTCGGCACATAATCCAATTTCAACAAGGGTAGATATTTCGCGACTCGCCAGCGGAAATTATTTTATCTGCTTCACTGTGAATAACCAAAAAGTTTATCGCTCATTTATTAGGGAATAGCCATTCGGTTATTTATTAAAAAAAGAATGTTCGCAAAAAGCGAACATTCTTTTTTGGGTTTGAATTCATTCCACTTAAGAATATTCTTTACTGTTGTTACCGTCATACCGCACTTGATGCGGAATCCACTGACATTTACGATGAACTGTGGAGATTACGGATTAAATCCGCAATGACGGAACAGTGTGTAATACTCTTTTTGAGTAGAACAAGTTATAATTTTAATAAATTTTGTTATTTCAGAAAAATTTCGTAATTTGTAGAATTGCATTTTTGATTTTTATAAAATTAAAAATAAAAATCAATGCAAAAATAATTGTTATGTTTCACAATGGAGTTGTTTTAAGTGTTTAAAACAAAAAAATATTTTTCTTTTTTAATCGGTTCGTTTATTTTAATTACAGTTGCGGTTGTTTTGTTTTTTGGACAAATTCAAATTATCGGAAGCCAATCCGATAGCGAAAATTCACAAAATTTTGAAGTAATTGAGAACGAATGTTTAGAAGAGTTTTTAACAACAGTAGAAGGAATTTCATCGTATTATTCGCGAAAATTCCATAACCGAAAAACCGCAAGTGGTGAAAAATTTGATATGTTTGGTTTCACCGCTGCTCACCGAAGATTGCCTTTTGGCACGATTGTAAAAGTTGAAAATTTAAATAATGGAAAAACTGTTCTTGTCCGAATAAACGATAGAGGACCATTTACAAAAGGGCGAATTATAGATGTTTCTTACCGTGCAATGAAAGAAATTGATGGATTGCGTTCAGGAGTTCCAAAAGCAACAATTCATTATTTTGACGAAAAAAATGTAATTGAAAATTTTGACAACAGTTATTTTTTATGCTATTCTTTGCAACATCCATTTAATATTATTAGAAAAGAAAATGCTGTAATTGTTGATGAAGCAACAGATTTTGAAGAGGCGATGAATAAATTTTATTCGTTAGAAGAGCAAAATGAATTTCCGATTTATCTATTTGTTGAGGCAGGAAAAACGCAACGAAACCCTAAATTTTTTATTGGATATTTAAATTTGGAAACAGTGAATGGAGTTGAAACAGCAACAGTTTCAAGTATTGCTGAATAAAAATCCACAGTTAAATATTATTAAATGTAACAAAAACTATTGAAACACTCACTGTATCAATAGTTTTTGTTATTTTAAAAGTGAAAAATTATTCGGGTTTATCAAATTGAATTTGCTCAAAATCCAACTCAACAGGGGTTTTTCTGCCAAGAATTACGACCTCAATTTTTGCTTTTTGTTTCGTATTATCAACTTCCATCATCGTGCCTGAAAAACCTGCAAAAGGACCATCAATTATTTTAATCGGGTCGCCTTTTTGATAAGTTGTGTCAATAGTTTCAATGCCGGAACGCTCAGCAACTCGTCCAAAAATTCGCTCAACTTCACTTTCTTGAAGTGCAGTTGGGTCGTTTTTGCGTCCAACAAATGCAACAACTCCCGTAATTCCACCAACGACATCCAAAATTTTATTTTTAATTTTTCTGTCTTTGTCTAAATCAACTGATTTTATAACAATATAACCGGGTAGAAAATTTCTAACTTTTGTTTTTTTCTTACCATTTTTAACTTCAAAAATTGTCTCTTCGGGTACAACAATTTCAGTAATTAAATTTTGCAAAGCAAGCCGAGAAACTTCGGCTTCTATGGTTTGTTTAATTCTATTTTCGTGTCCGGTGTAAGTGCGAACGCAATACCATTTATAATCAGAATCCAAAAATTCTACGGTATTTTCTGTTTTTGCAAACTGTTTTTTTGCTTCTTCAAACGAAGAATTTTCTGGTGAAATATTTGGAATAGTATTTACTGTTGGAGTTACAGTCGGTGAAATATTTTGAGTTTCAAAGTTTTCAGCAACTGATTTTTCTTCTACAATATCTACTTCTACAATATCTACTTCTACAATATCTACTTCTACAATATCTACTTCTACAATATCTACTGTTACAGTATCCAATGTTTCTATTGTTTCAGCAACTTCTGTTTGCATTATTTCAATTTGTTCTTTTTCTAATTCGTCAATCATTTTTCTAATAGATAAATTTCATTACTTGTGTAACAACTTGGTCAACGATAAAAGTAAAAGTTGCAAAAATGATGCAAACAACAACAACAACGCGTGTTGCTTCTTTTAATTGTTCTTTTGTAGACCAAGTAACTTTTTTCATTTCAACAGAAACTTCTTTTGAAAATTTCTTGATTTTTCCAACGATAGTCATAATATCCTTAAAAATTTATTTTGTCTTAATAATTTGTGAAGCACGGGCAGCAGGGATCGAACCCGCAACCTACGGTTTTGGAGACCGTCACTCTACCAGTTGAGCTATGCCCGTAAATGATTTTTGAAATTTTGAACTAATAGTTTATTCAACTGTTAGTAAATTTCAAAAACACAAGATTACAAATATAACATTTTTTATTGAATTAACAATTATAATATTCAGAAAAATTCATTTAATATTTTCTAAAATTAAAATTTCCTAAACGAACTCTGAAAAATAATGTATTTCATTATAATAAAAAATTTCTATCCTAAAAATGGTTTTAATGAATCTTTGCGACTCTCGTGACGCAAGCGTTTAATTGCCTTTTCCTTGATTTGCCGCACTCTTTCACGAGTTAAATTAAACTTATCGCCAATTTCTTCCAAAGTTAAAATCGTGCCATCAAGTCCATAAAACAATTTAATTACCTCCGCTTCTCTAACAGATAAAGTTTTCAAAACTCGCTGAACTTCAATCTTCAATGACTCGTGAATCAAACCTGCATCAGGAGGTGGTTGTAGTTCATTCGGCAAAACATCAAGCAATTTACTGTCTTCGCCTTGAACAAATGGAGCATCAACCGACAAATGTCTGCCCGAAATCTTTACAGTATCAGCAATTTCCGCAACAGACATATTTAACTGTTCCGCTAATTCCAAAACCGTTGGTTCACGCTCGTATTCTTGCTCCAATCGGCTGAACTCTTTGCCGATTTTATTCAAAGCCCCAACGCGATTTAAAGGCAAACGAACAATTCTTGATTGCTCCGCCAAAGCTTGCAAAATGGACTGTCTAATCCACCAAACAGCGTAAGAAATAAATTTGAAACCACGAGTTTCATCAAATCTTTTTGCCGCTTTTATCAAACCAAGATTTCCTTCGTTGATTAAATCGCCAAGCGTCAAGCCCTGATTTTGATACTGTTTCGCAACAGAAACAACAAAGCGCAAATTTGCTTTTACTAATGTTTCTAATGCTGCATCGCCTTCGCGACCGCCTTGCTGAATTTTTATAGCCAATTCAATTTCGTCATCAGCGGTAAGCAAATCCACCTTTCCGATTTCTTGCAAATACTTGTCAAGTGATTGACTTTCACGGTTTGTGTATTGTTTTGTTATTTTCATAAATTATATTTTTGTCGTCTTTTAAAAATCTATATTTTCTTTATCATTTCAAAATGTTTTCCTTTTATATCAATATTTTTTGATTTTAGAAAATCTGTAATTGAACTGCATAAAATATCCGTATTTATAATTTTAAAATCTCGTCTTTTTAATATCGTTTGGAGTTGAATTTTATTTAACTGCATTTCGTAATCGGCAAACGCCTGTCCAAATGCTTTATAAAATTACATTGAAATCAATATTTCCAAGAGATTTAATTTCTATATTTTTAATTACTCATAAAAGCGTTAGCAATATAACTAAAATCGCTTTTTGAAAAATTTATTTCGTGTTTATTTTATATTTTTTTATTTCTACAAATGTGATACTCATTTCTTTATTGTTTTATAAATGTAATAGATACAGTTTCTTTTTCGGCTATTGCTTCAAATTTAATTAGATAGTATCCTGCGGGCAAACTATTTACATTTGCTGCGAAACTACCCGCAAGAGAATGCACTATACCATTATGTATCACTAATCGTTCAATACCGTGCAAGTCAGTTATAGAAACTTTAATACCGCCAGCAGGCACACGATTGAAAACATAATTTATAGTCGTATTCCCGTGCAGAGCAGGATTTGGAACGGCATTTACAGATTTTATTATACCTTCTATTGTAAATGGAACCGCTGCTATCTGATTATGAAGTTGGAAAACAGCGTGATAACTGCCCGCTGATAATGAACCAGAATTCAAATAAAATGTATCTGATAGTTTGGTTGGTTCTACACTCATTACATCCATTACCTTGTCATCCTTATGGTCATAAATTGCAATATTCAATGGCGTTGAAAAATCTGGCAATTCAAACAATTTATAAAAAATTCCCAAACGACCTCCCAAATTAACCACTCCACCATCTCGCAACAAACCGATACAGTAAAAGGTTAGTGTTGTCGTATCGCAACAAGTGTCAGTTTGCTTATCCAAATTTACGCATACCTCTACTGAAACATCATAGGTATTCAAAATTGGTATAACTGGGAAAGGAGGTAAAGGTACTGGATTCCCCACAGAACGCCCCCCTGAACACATAAAACTAAATCTTCTTTTTATTGTTGTGTCATCTTCACTTTCTATTTCTTCTATATGTGGTTCTGCATCTGATTCATTAGATAAAACCTTTACTGTTACATCACCTGCATTATATGGTTCGGTATCTATACTTATATCATACCAAACAGGATAAGGATAATGTGTGTACATCCAAGGCAATTTATGAGGCAACCCACCTGAAAAACCCCGTCTAACATCAGAATACGATATATCTATTAAATCGCAAGGATGACATTCGCAATCAACAGGAAAAATTTGTTCACACAACACCGTTCCTGTAGTATCACCTTTTTTCACTATAGTTATTTTAACTTCTCTTGTAAAACAATCAATTTTTTGATTAACCAAAAGATAAGGGACACTGTCTGTGTCTAAATGAATATCTAAACTACCTAAATCCTCATTTTGCCAATTGCCGACTTTGTCGCTTCCAAGAGAAAGATTAAAATCATATTCTTTTGCATTTATAGAATTTTCAATATATACCTTTGCTTCAAAATAACACTCCTGAATACCATTACCATTTTCTCTAAATACTGTTATCGCATCCACAACTGTAAGTATCGGTTCTGCAAGTAAATTGCTTTCTTTTACTTCTATTTCATTAGAGGCATATATTACTGTGTTGGAATCGTTGCTGTGAAAATACTCTAATCTATAAAAACCCGCTTCTGAAACATTTACACTGTTTGGATTTTTACCTGTTTCTATTTTTTCTATGGTATCTTTTTCTTTATCCATTTTTACCCAACGAGATTCCAAATCTCCACAATTATTGCCTCCCTTCGCTTTAATTATCGCTCCACCGCTACACGCCTTTATCACTTCTAAAGTCGGTGGCACTAATAAGTCCTGATTGAATATATGAAATGTAAATATTTCTGGACATTTGTAGCAATTTGCCACCATTGTTATTGAGGCGTAGCATTCGCCTTCGTCTAATACATAATGTATTAGGTGATGATCACCTGAAAAATAACTTGTGGAAAAACCATTTAAACTAATATTTTCTTTTTTTAATATGTGAGATGCATATGAAAGACCACAAGGAACAAATAATCTACCTATGCTTTTGTCATAACCCGTAGCAGTTTCAGCATTAAAAAACACTGTGGCTGATGCTCCATCGGGTCTAACTATAACATTTGAACTTGTGAAAGGTATATTCGGATTATCTGCATAATATTGATCAACACTATTGTCACTGTAGTTAATATCTATCATCCAACGATGCAAAGTTCCATCAAAAAGCAAAAAGTGTAAATAAACTTTATCAACAGTGCCTAAACCAAAACCTTCACCATCCAAACTATCCAAATAATTGGATATTAAACCTGAAATATCAAAAGAATCTAAATATGGTGTGTTGAATTGTGGTGAAATATTTAAAGGGCTGGATGAAATGAAAGTATCAAGTCCTAAAAACCAATGTGCGTTAAAGTGTATGTTGGAAACCTTAAGTGGTAATGGCTTAAAACTGCCATTTGATTTTTTTCTGCAAAGGGTTACATCATAGAACATTGTATCAACTATACAGCCCGACTCATAAATTATTTTACCTTTATTATTCCCTGTGCCAAGCAATTCAATATTGCTGGATTCAACCGCTACTATTCTGCTACCACATTCCACCCAAACTACAGCACCCGAATCTACTATTAACTTACTGTTTTGATACAATGCAAGTGTCGTGCTGTCTCGCAACTCTACACGACCATTCGGAGAAACATAAAAACGAGAACCCGAAAGACAATTAAAATTTGTCGGGTAGGTAAAAGAACCATTTACTTTTACTGTTCGGTTTGGCGTTTCACTTCTATTGATTAAAAGGGTGCAATACGGCATAACTTGTAAATCTGTATTACCACTTCCCATTATATTCAGCAAAATTATCTCTTTACCTGCAAAACGAAAATTACTGTCTATATCAATTCTGTTTTTGCTTACTCGGACTGTTATACTGCTATCCGAATTTTCTGATACTATTTTTACCTCTATACCATTTAAAATATATGGTTCAGGCGTCAAATTATCGCCCAAACCATTGAATTTTGGATAATTAACAAGCGGTGGGTTGCTGGAAGAATTAAGTTTAAGTTTAGTGTCTTGATTAAATGCAGCATTTATACCAAACCATTCGTTTGTTATTTCTCCATCAAGCATTACAATAGAACGATGTTCTTGGTTGCCACCATCGTTGCACCCCTGCTCATAAGTAATTATGCTGTCATTATTATAATCATATCTAATATTTTCCCAACGACTCTGCCCCGAATAAGGGTTTGCACCTTTGATAATAAAATTATACAGTATGTTATTAGTGTTTCTAAAATAATATCCGTGTATATCATTTATATCCACAGTAAAATCATAATTGCCTTGTGAATGCAAATATTTTATGCCATTTGCTCTATTAGAAGGCACATTCACTGTATCTCTGCTGGCTACAATATCTTTCTATATAAGCATAAATGCCTTTGGTTATTGGCGGAACTGTGTAATGAGTGTCAACTGTATCGTCTTTTTTACGAACAGGAACAATATCGCACAGTCGCTTATCAAAGCCGGATTTACCTTGACGATTTTCTAACCACAATCTTTGTGTTTTGATTACTTGACCCGAAGCATTTAATTCAGATGGTATTTCAATTCTCGCTGCATCCCCTGTAGTTACATAATCTCTTAATGTAAATTCTATACCTGTGGAGGTTATATTGTTAAATTTTATATCTGCTTTGAGTTCAGTCCAACCAAGATACCAACGCTCCCAAGCGTTATCGGTTTTAAATGGTGTATTGACCTGGAACTCGTCAAGTTTCATTGCACCCCAACCACCGTGCTGACCATAAAAACGAGGAAGGGTTACTTGATTTGCATTACCATAATGTGGGCAATTATAGAGTTCATGTGCAACTTCGTGAATAAACAAGCCCAATAAACTTCTATTCGCCTTATATTGTCTATGTCCCGTGCCAGTATTAAATCCATTAACATTTACACCGCCCGTTCCTACCTCGCCACCTATGGCATAACTTCCAGCCCACCTATAATGAACAACAATGTAATCAATCATTTTATCACCAATAGCATCTGGATTGGTATCACAAGGAATACCATTGGTGCTACAAGGTTGATTAAAACGAGGATGACAACGCAAATCATAATTACACCAGAAAAATCGGTCAGTAGGGTCTTCGTGTCTCGCTTTTAATGCAGCAAAAACATTCCAACCATAATTTGGGGCAATGTCTGTTCCTGGTTTGTTAGCAAGATTAAGAGTAACAGCAACAGTATCTACAATCAATTTGAATTTTCCTCTCGACATTAAATAATACCATAAAGAAACATTATTGGAATCAGCATCTGAAATTGATAACTGGCTGAAAGATTGTGGAAATTGACTGTAATCAAAATAGAACGCATTGCCTGATAAAACTTCCTCTGAAAATGGCTTGTCCCAATTCCACAAGGAATCAACACTACTGCCAG
>Ga0209737_10002229_pt1 | contig 13552 bp, 5 predicted proteins | sample TergutCu122P3_FD_187284 | JGI IMG/M metagenome (GOLD analysis project Ga0209737, IMG submission 187284) | Cubitermes ugandensis P3 segment gut microbial communities from Kakamega Forest, Kenya - Cu122 P3 (SPAdes) (version 2) | ecosystem: Host-associated > Arthropoda: Insects > Digestive system >... | reverse complement strand
CCCCAAAACCCCAAAACCCCAAAACCCCAAAACCCCTTAATTTATTGGCAGATAAAGTGCGTATACATAATACTTGAACGATAAAAGATATATAAATGAAGCCTATAGATAAATCACAGGAAGACGGGCAGAATCAGAGTCAATCAGTGTTTAGTGCAAGGGAAGAACAAGATATAAGCCAAAAACTAGCTCAAAGGCTTTATGCTTCTTACTCTGAAACACATTTACTGATTCCAACTGAAGTATAATAGTCCTTTAAAACTTAGCTATTAACAGGCGTTAGGAACACGTTAGAAGATATTGATAGAGCTAAGGATGTTAAACTTCGAAAAAAAAATCATCATAATCGACTTGTGATGTCAATGAATAAATCAAAAGTAAAAGATTTGGTTAGCGCTGATTACGCTTCAGTTCCTACAATCTTACCCAAATTCTATGCGAGTGATGTTACTGGAATTAAACCTGGGTTATCTTTGTCATATAGAGGACCAAATATTACTTTACCAAGGAAAGGGCAAGTTAAAAAAAAGCTACCGCCATTGGAGCCATTGCCTTCAATGGAAATGAGATCTAAAGCAAAAGATGAATTTTCGTTCCAATCAGCACGTGAACCTAAATCTCAATCCATTCTCTCAAAGTCAACGAAGGTGAAGTTGAAGCCGATAGAGAAGAGTAAGAAGTATGAGATTATGGAAGGAAGATCAACACATATGGATATTGTTAATTATATTGAAGAAGTTGGAGATAAAGAAAAAGATAAGTTCTACTATTGTATTAAGGGTAAAAACTTTTATGAGTACTATGTTTGCTATTTTGAAGAGTTGGATAAGGATACAGCAGATTACATAACAATAAGTACAAGAGGAGTTACTCAGTTTGTCAATAAAGAAGCTGAGTTCTTTACATTATTAGATTGGAAGACCGAAGTGGAAAGTTATGAGAAAGTAGCACGCATTCCTTTCTTTAAGAACTACCATATCAGAAAGAACTTTAATCTATGGGATAAACTTGTTAAAGGAACAAAAATGTCTGAACGTAGATCATATCTTAATAAGGAACTCTTCTCAGTTGATTCACAACTTAATAAAGGTATCATTGGTATTCGCAAAATTCTTAATGGTTTAGTAAATGGAGATTTACTTCAGGTAGTTTATACTTTAAATCATTTAGTTGCATAAGGATTTGCCTAAATCTCTCGACAAGTTGATCTCAAAGGTAAAAGGAGAGCAGGATAAGTTGAGAAACATATTGGAGGATAAGGAATTGGCTATTAAGAACTTGATAAAGGAGGCTTGTAATAGAGAGATTGAAGAGTTCAAGCGAAACACAAGAACTCTCAATAAAGAAGAGACGAAGAAAGGTGAAGGGGATTCATCATCCAATATATTTGCTGCTGAAGGATCACCTTCAATGCCTTACACTATAGAAGCTTCCACGAAAACCCTCTACAGACGTTTGGCAAGATTTATAAGAATGGTGGATTACATGCTGTTTCAATTAAGAGTTACTATAATACATAATTCTTATACAAATGTAATACTAAATGGATAACCTATAGCTATATACAAGACTTACTAAGAAGATAGAAGGTATTAATAAGGTGCTACCTATATTTATAGTGTCAGCTAAATATTCAAATGAACTTACATTTACTCCAACTGTTGAGGAAGTAAAGGAAGCATTAGGAAAAAGTCTTGCTGAAGGTATCAGAATGATCTGTTCAAGACCTGTATTAGTTGATGAAGACAAGTTTGCTATCTATTTCGCTGCTCTCGAAGATCACGAAGGTCAAGGAGAGAATAAAGAGATGAAGTTAAATCCCTTAAAAGTAATAGAAGATAGTATTGAAATTAAAGAAACTAAAATAAATATAGAGAATGTATTAGATGAAGGATTTAAAGAACTCAATATATACAAGAAAGAATTAATGCCTTTTATAGAGAAGTATGAAGAACATTGTGCAATTGATTTTGATGGATTAGAAGGAGAGAATGACGGAGTATATCGTAACTTAATGCATAAGATTGATGAAGATAAATACTTTATTGATGAGAAATTAGAAGTAACAAAAGTCTCAGGCATTCTTTCTATTGATTGTTCTGAAATGAAGAAACGATTAGTAAAGAAGCCAGATGAAAGTAGAAAGATGATGGAAATAACAATACCAAAACATAGTAGTATCATTATAAACACTTTAATGGATAACATAAAGGTAATTGAAGATGGAATAAATTCAGCAAAGAGAGATCCACCGAATACATGGGAAATAGATGAATATGTAGCTTATAAAAAGTTCGTAGAAGGGCATAAGAAGAATTCAGAATACCAAGAAGATCAATTGTTAAAAGCAAAGTCAATGCATTTAATAATGTCAGACTTTAAGTTGAGAATAACGAGTAAACATAGTAAAGAGTTGGATTTACTGAGTAATAGGTGGAAGATATTAAAGGATAAGTTTAATAATTCGTATGAAAGTTGTGAAGCTGCTGAAGTAGCACAAAAGACTGCTTTGTTAAAGAAAGTGCCTGAGATTAGAGAAAAGCTTAAATCATTATTAAAAGAATTAGATAATGAAAAGTACTATAAGAAATCTAAAGATCCTAAAGCTATCTTGGATGAATTGTTAGGGATAGAGAAGAGAATAGAGGAGGTAGAAGAGTTATGTAATAGAGCAGATGACAATGCAGCTTATTTCCAAATGCCTAGGGATGACTTTGTAGAGAAAAAAGATCTTAAAGAGAAGTATTTACACTTATCTAATTATTGGAGTGATCAAGTGTTCTGGAGAGAAACTAAAGATAAGTGGCATAATACTCCTATCTCTAAACTGAATACTGAAGATATCAGCAAACGAATTAACGAAATGAAAATCACAGTCAAAGACGCTGAAGTGGTGATGAGGGAGACGTTTGAGATGAACTTTGATATAGCAAAAGAGTTTCATGATAAGAAGCTTGATCCAATGCTATCAACAATTGATGTGATAAACAATATTCTAAAGAAAACTGTTGAGAAAAGACATTGGGATATCATATCTGTAAAAATTAATTGTGGGTATACCAGAGACGATCCAGAATTCACCTTCATTGCATTAATGGATATGCTAGATGATGCTAAGAAGAAATTGAAGGAAGAGAAGAAAGCTGATTCAAAGATTGAAGATTGGATTGCTACCATTGCTGATCGAGCTAAATACGAACACAAACTAAGCAAAGACTTTGAAAAGATAAGAGCACGATGGGATGTTCATTTGACAATAACGCAAGCAGGTAATAATGTGAAACATAATACAATGATAGTACAGGATATAGAATTAATAATTAATACATTAGAGGAATGTATGACAAGTTTAGATAAGATATTGAGTAATGAATACGGAGCACCTTTAAAAGATAAAGCAGAAAAACTATATTCAAATATAGCAAAGATAGAAGAGATATTAAGTGAAATAGCAATAATTCAACATAAAATGCAGATAGTTAATGATTTATTGGCTACTGAAGAGTTTAAGACATTAACTTTTAGTAATAATCGTTATGATGAAGTACAAAAACTTTGGAAGAGGTATTTAAAAAAGGTAGGAAGTGCTAATGAACCAGGAAGAGATAGTTTAAGTCAACGCTTTCTCTCAGGAGATAATCGTGATTTAACTAATTACCAAGAATTGAATAAAAAGATGGATGAGATATTAGCTGAGATTGAATTAAAGACTGAGGATAAACAATTTGAATACCCACGTTTCTATTTCTTATCCAGTAAAGAGTTTATTCGCTTAACTTCAGATCCTAATAAGCAGCAAGTATTAAATAATTATTTGCGCAAGATATTCACTAATGTGAAGGAAGTAATAACAGTAGAAGAGAATGATGAGTTATATCCTATTGGTGTTATCTCCAAAGAAGGGGAAACTTTTACTACTTCTACACGTGGTAAAAAGATCAGTGATCCAGCAGATGGTGTGTTGAAATCATTGGAGGAGATCTTTAAAAGGGAGTTAAAGCTGCGTATAAGGGATTTCTATAATAATTACATGAATGAGAAGAAATACCGAAATGAGCTTGATATAACCTCAATAGCACAGGTAGCTTCTGTAGCTGGAGCCTTAATATTCACCAACTACACAGAAGTTGTCATTGAAGAAGAAGAAGAATATGAAGACAACATTGAAATTTTTTATCAAGAACAATGTTTGGCGTATACAGAGTTGGTGAAGGTGTTAACAACAGGAGAAGCAACACCTCCAATAACCTTGGATGAAGCAAAACGTCAAAGTCTTTCAAATCTAATAATCCAATACATTCATTTCCGTGATATAATAGATTACCTCATACGGAACAATGTACATAGCATCAACAACTTTTATTGGCAAATACAACTCAGATATTACTTACAAGGAGATAATATCTATATAAGACAATTAGCTGCAGTACTTGAATATGGATATGAATATTTAGGAGCAAAGGCATGCAGTCCTATTACTCCACTTGTAGAACGTTGTTGGCTATCTTATACTTCAGCTATGTGTAATAAGTATTGGTCGGCTGTTATTGGAGAAGCAAATGCTGGGAAGTATGAGACAGTACAGAGTCTTGCTTCTGTTGTAGGGAAGTATTGTTATTTGCATGTATGTGATGATAATACTTCAGTGAGAGTGTTAGAGAAGTTACTTGTAGGTGCTGCTGGTTCTGGGTCTTGGGTTGTATTTGAAGGTGCTGATAAGTTACGGTATGAAGTATTATCTTCCTTTGCTCATGTATTGAGTGAGCTGAGGAAAGCATTGATGGAAGATAAGACAGAATGGATGTTGCATGGAGCAGATAAGATAATTCATATAGTGCCTAAATCAACACTTCAATTGAATAATTGTCCTTATTTCGGTGTATTCTTCTTGATGAACAATAAAACAACAGTACCATATTCTATAAAGAATTTATTTAGACCTATAGCTCTTTCAAAGTTCAATATTGGAATGGCTGCTGAAACTTTATTATATTCATTTGGATTCAAAGAGAGTACATCGCTTGGACACAAATTGGAGAGATTCCTTAATTCAGCACAAGATCTTTTATTAGCCGATAATGTTGATTTAGGATCAAGAACAATTATTTCAATAATAAGAATAGCAGCTGAATTAAGAGAAGGGCAAGATGAAAACAAAGTAATGGTACTTGCTATAAAAAAGCTATTTAGTACTAAACTAATTGAGAATCAATTAGCGAATATAGAGAAACTTGCACGCACAATTTTCTCTAATGAAGAAATACCAGGTATATCATTAATGAAATCGAAATTGACAGAAAAGATTATAAAGGAAGGAATGGAGAGTCTTTCAATGGAGTATGACATTGATGCAACACAGAAGATATTTGAATTAGATTCAGCTATTAGCAATAACTTTGGCTGTATCTTAATAGGTGAATCTGCTAGTGGAAAGACATCATTACTCAGATTATACTGCAAATGTCAAGAACTACTCCAATCCAATACTACTGAACAATGTGAACTCATTACTCTCTACCCTAAAGCATTTTCGCATAAGATGCTTTATGGATACTTTGAGAGTAAAGACTGGATCAAAGGAATATTGGCAGATGGGTTGCAAGAATTGATTGATAAGAAAAAGAAAGACTGCTATTCAATCTTGCATTGTGATGGTCCTTTGGATGCGTCTTGGGCAGAGCCATTACAATTAGTCTTTAAACCAAACCGTAAGTTGACATTAGCAAATGGTGATTGTATATTAATGGATGGTAACACAAAGATAGTTTACGAGGTAGATAATCTAAATAAAGTTTCACCTGCACTAGTATCTCAGATACAATTGTTTTATCTTCCACGAGAACTCCTTGTAGCAAGAAATATAATAAACAAGTGGATAGTTCAATTAAAGGATAAAGTAAAAGCATATGATATAGTTAAAGTTCATCTAGTGAATCAGATCAATATGTTGCTTAATGATGGATTAGAACAAAGATCTAAAATACCTAAACTAAAAGAAGCTAAATTATTGTTATCCAACAATGTGATTGGAATTACCTTCTGTAATATATTTGAAGCTGTCTACTCTATGTGTGAATCTGGAATGGATCAAAAATGGGGATTAACAGATGAGAAGCTTAAGAAAGTAGTTGGTAAGGTTGCAGTTTACTCACTTGCTTGGGCTCTTGGTGGATCATTGGAGAGTGGGAAGCTGAAGAAGATAGAGGATTTTATTGAGGAAGAAGCTAATTTAGGTGATAAACCTAAAGAACATTCATGCTTCAATGTTTACCTTCGTATGCGTGAAGGTTTTGCAGAGTTTGCTCCTTGGACAGAACTATATCCACCCTTCAGAAGTGAAAATCCTGAAGCTGTTTTAAATCCTAATTCACCTTTTGAATATTCAAGCACAAGAGCTTATACACAGATGTTTGTTCCTACTAAAGAATTATTATCCTACAAATGGTTTACTGAAATACTTGGATCTAGTGGCAAAGACGTACTCCTATATGGAAAGAGTGGATCAGGTAAATCATTGTTGAAGAATTATTTGTTTATGAAGGAAGCAGAAGGAGTAGATGATACAGGAATAGCTAAAAGAAAATCTAATTGCAAGAAAATAAATATTTGCTTTACTTGGCATACAACAGCTGATACCTTACAAAAAGTATTAGAAAATAGATTAGAAAAGAAGAGAAAGCATTTGTTTTCAGCGCCAAGCTTTAAGAGAGCTATAGTATTTATTGATGATATTAATATTCCTAAAGCAGATGAATATGATACTATATCTGTATTAGAATCTCTTAGAGAAATGGTAGAGAAAAGAGGTTATTATGATAAAGGCAAAAACTTCTGGAAGAATCTTCATAAAACCTCATTTGTTTGTACTGCATCACCTGAAGCTGGTGGACACAAAAAACTACCACAACGACTCCTCAGACATTTCAATTTGTTTTATATGAATACGGCAGGATATGTAATAACGAGGGAGTTGTTTGAAATGGTGACTTTAGCACATTTCCAAGACTTCCCACGTGAGTATTCAGTTGTCAAGTCGGGTTACTTAGATGGAATTATGGAAGCATATGAATTAGTTGGACACAAGTTTATTGGAAGTCCTAAACATCCCCATTACTTCTTAAGCTACAAAGATGCTGGCAAAGTTCTCAGTGGCATCCTCTTAGGGAAGAAGGAGAATATAGCATCAACTGAAGAGTATGGAAAATTACTAATACACGAATGCGCAAGAGTTTACCAAGACAAACTTGAAACTCCCGAAGAAAAAATTGAATTTGGATATGAAATGGATAAGGTAATAGAGAAATACCTTAATCCTAAATGGAAATTCTCTGAAGTATCTAACCTCATATTCACCAGTATTACATCTGAAGACCCATCAAGATACATAGAGGTAAGTGATTGGCAAGAAGTACAGAAACGCTTGGAAGAATGTAGCTCAGATATCAATCTTAATATTATCTTTTTCCGTGAAGCAGTTGAATACATTGTGAAAGTAGCACGCACTCTTATACTTCCTCATTCTCATCTCATGAACATAGGACCAAACGAAATGGGTAGAAGCTCTTTGCTCTACATAACTGCTCGTATCTATAATCAACAGCTACATGTACTTAATTATAGAGCACCTAATTTTGAAACAGAAATGATCAATACCTTTGAAAGTATTGGAAAGGTATTGAAGAAGATAGAGAAGGAAGAAGCAAGTTATAAAGGAATAATGTTGTATTGCAAGACAGGAGAAACAATAAATGAGTATAATACAAAGGAAAGCATTACTTATGCAAAGAACACAGAAAGCATAATGAATAATTTATACCAATTAGCATCCACAGGTGAAATAGGACACATCATTGATAAAAATGTAGAAGTTAATGCAAGGGATCATTTGCATATGATTATACAAGTTCCTAATAAGATAGAAGATTTAAGAATGAAGACTAAAATCTATCCAACACTTTTTAGTGACTGTACTATTGTATATCAACAGTCATGGCCTTTAGAAGCTATTGTCAGTATAGCGAATAAGAAGATAGAAGGAAAGGTTGAAGAAGCAATAAGAGAAAAGGTGGCTGGAAGTGTAGTGAGAATTCATAGATTGGCAAAAGAAGAAGCAGCTAATGCTTGGACCAATGAAAACCGCAAGATTTTGGTTGCAAATAAGAAGCAATCGGAGTTATCAGGAACTTTCTTAGAGATCTATAATAATAGGGCAAAAGAATTGAAAGCTCAGAGAGAATTATTGGAGAAAGCAATAGAGAATGTGGAGCAGTCAGAAGTGATGGAAGGCAAATATCAAGAAGAGAGTGCGCAGAGAAGATCAGAAGGAGATAAGAAGAAGGAAAAAACAGATGAAGCATATGCTAAGTTCAAAAAAACAGAGTAATAACAAATAATAACCTAATAGAGATTTAGTACAAGCACAACGTAAAGGAATCGAAGAAGAAGTAAAGACTAATAGAAAAGTACCTAATGATAAAGTTACTGAAGAATATGAAGCTGCACGCAATAATCTTAATAATGCTAAAGCAAGAATCAAAGCTCTTGTACTTTTACAAATAAAAGGCTAGGATTGGAAGTTATTAACAACTTTATTGAATCCTTCCAAAGCAGTAGTAAATATTATTGAAGCAGCTTGGATCTTGACTTTGGAGAAAAGAGGAAGCTGGGACTTTATGCAGAAAGCAATGAATAAGGGTAAGAGCGAATCACTTACGGGATTTGATATTTATGGAACAAAGGATTTATTAATGCTTGAAGCAAAAGTGGCATTTGAAAATGCAAAAGAAGAGATTAAAGAGCATTCAGTTGGATTAAATATGGCAGCAGAGATAATTTATCAGTGGGAAGCAGCTGTATTTAGGATATTTGATGAATCAAGGAAGATATTAAGTACAGATAGTGTATTAGAAGCAAAGAAAGATGAATTGTATGACCTAATGATGATTTCAAGTAAACAATTAAAAGAGTATGAAAGATATAAGGCAGAAAGAGATGCTTTTACTAAATATAGGAACTCACTTGAATCTAAGAGTTCACTTCTACACGAATTGGGGAAACTCCTTACCACCGAAAGTGAAAATTGGAAAGGTGTATCTGAATGGCGAACTGCCTTAGAAGAGGTGAAGAAGAAGCAGGAGATATTGTTCTCTGATTCATTGTTTGCTGCAAGTGTATTGACATACTTTGGGCCATTTAGTTATTTCTCAAGAAAGCAATTAAGAGCTAAATTGATTCAATCATTCAAAGAACTCGAGCTTCCAACACAAGAAAATCCAAAGATAAGTGAAATCTTAGGTGATCAGAAAAAACTTTCAGAATGGCATGAAAGGAATTTGTTGAGAGATGAGACATCAATAGAGAACGCATTTATATTGGAATCATCAAAGCAATGGGCATTAATAATAGATCCTGAAGGAGCAGCATCTAAATGGATAGGACAGAAGAACACTATACGTGATTCCAACAGATACTACAAAGACGACTTAATAAAAGCAATGACAAAAGAAAGCAATGTAGCACTTCACATTACCACAGAACAAATAGACGAGGACATACTAGCATTAGTTTCTCTTAATAAAGAAAGAACAGATATAGTTCAGTTAACATTGCCTTCAGAGAAAGCTAAGATTGCTTTATTACCTGAATCACGTAAGAGTGATATTAAGCCAATTGATGTGAATCCTAGGTTTGGCTTTATACTTTATACTGAGCATAGTAATCCAGTATTTGATGATAATCTATTGAATTCAATGAATATAGTGAATTTCAGATTATCACCTTTAGGATTACAGGATCAATTTGTGATTGAGTATGGAATATATCTAGGAGAAAATGATTATGCTAAAGCTGTATTAAATACAGAACACATACTTGTTTGGGAATGTATAGCTCTAGAAAAAAGAATTGTTGAAGAAATGGGTAAAATAGTATTAACAAGTATTGATACTGAAGAACAAAGATTAATTAAAGACAATATTCAGGATTTGCAGGAGAATCTTGAAGAATCAAGGAAGAAAGTAAAAGAAGCTACAAAGGAAGAGAATAAAGAACGTGCAGATAAAGTTAATGCTGTACTTCCTCTTGCTTCACGTGCTGCTATTCTGTATCAGTGTATTGGTAATTTGATAAGAATGAATCCAACTTATTTGTATACATTTAAAGTGATAAGGAATCTCTTTATAGACCTTGTAAAGAACAATTACGAACAAATATCTCAAATACAACAACAAGGATTACTTAAAGTAAAAGAATTCCTTATAGGATTAGCTAACACATTCACAAATTCTATAATGAGACTATTAGAACAATCAATGTTTAGAAGTGATTACCTTAACTTTGCTTTATACCTTGCTGCTAATTTATCACTTCATTCAAATGAATTAAAAGAAGATGAATGGTTGTTACTTCTATATGGATCAGAGTATTTGCCTGTCAAAGACTTTAATAATGGGCAAGAAAATTCTTTAAGCAGTAATATTGATAGCACTACATGGAATGCATTGGGTTATTTGGAGAATATAGTAGGAGGTATATATAAAGGATTATGTGAGAGTATAGCAAGTAAAGCCAATGATTGGACTTTATGGCTCTCTGAACCTCTTACTTCTGTTCTACCCATAGACATTGAAAACAATAAGCTTAAACCTCTTCAACGACTACTCCTAATAAGGTTGATGTGTTCAGAGCGTGTGTTGGAGTATAAGGACTGGGCAGTGAGTAGTGTACTTGGAAATGAGTATTTGAAGATAAAGCATCCAACTATAATATCAGTATTTAAAACACAGACAAAGATTAATCAGCCTTTACTTATCATTAAAGATGAAGCTGGTAATCCTGAAGCAGAGGTTATCAATCAAGAAGACTTACACTTCATATCCTTCAATCTCACGCAAGAAAACTACGCTCTCGTAAAGAAGACATTGGATGAGACAAAGAAAACATTTGATAAATCAGACATCCAATGGTTCTATATATCAAACATTGACTTATTCCCAGACTTTGGAAGATACATAGTAAACAAACTAAAGGACCTTACAATCTCAGCAAGTGATTCTGCTATAGGCTTTGACTTGAACGACAAATGGTTTAGACTTATACTTGTCAGTAAGACATGTAGACTTCCTAGAGAACTATTAATAGATAGTACTAGACTTACTATTGAAGCACCTTCAACAATGAAACAAAAGGTTATTGAAGATCTTAAAGGTTTCCGAGCAAGAGAAAATGCTGATGCGGTTGAAATTAAGTATAATGATCGTTCAACGAGATTGTTGTTTAGTCTTTCATTATTACATGCTGCTGTAGACAAGAGGAATGTCTTTGGATATAAAGGATGGGTTAATCCACTTGTTATAACCCCAGGTGATATTGATCTACTTGGCAAACTCTGTCTTTACTTATTTGATACTCCCAAAGATAGTCCGATAGCACAGAGTGTAGGTGGACAAGGACAGATAGAGATTTCGTGGACAGGAATACAAGACTTAGTAACAAAGATATGGCTTGGTGGACAAATAACAGAAGATTATGATACAAGAGCACTCTCTTGCTTTGTCAGCGACTATCTAAATGAGGAAGCATCAATAGGTAATTATGCTCCTGAGGGTAAAGAAGCTTCAAAGTTCCATGTGCCAGAATACAAAACCCTAAAAGAACTCATAACCTATGCTTCAGAATTACCCGAAACAGACGATCCCAGACTTTGCGATATGACTTCTGATGCTATCTTAGAACAACAACACAATGAACTTACAGCTACATTGAAGAATATAGAGGAGATAGAAAATAGGAAGAATGAAGTAATGATAAAGGAGCAAGTAGAAGAATCAGATATAGTTGTAATGAAGATAATAGAAGAGATGCCAGAACATGAATTGCTTAAGGAGGATATACATCCTATAATATTAGAAACAAAAAAAGGATTACTTAAAGGCTTACACGTTTACATTCTACAAGAAATGCAAAGGTATAATTCACTTATAAAACACATACAACACATTGTTACTCTCATTAAAGAACATTGTAAGAAAAATTCCTTAATGCCTGCTACATTAGAGAAAGTATATATGGAATTAGCAGCAGGTTATGTTCCTGAAGAGTTTACAGGATACTCTTGGAAACATCCTATAGGTGAATGGATAATAACACTTAAAATGCGTATTGAATATGTTCGTGATTGGCTTAAAGCAGGTGAAACTAAAGGGTATTGGCTAAGAGCTCTTATAAATCCTAAAGGACTCTTTAATGCTTTATTAGTTCATTCAGCACAACTATATAAACAAGGCATTGAATCCCTCTCACTCGTCACCCAAATCACTCCTTACAAGAATATGGGGGATATTGTAAATCCTGATCCGCGTGCAAGTTATATTTATGGACTATACATGATTAACGCTAAGATCAATGAGGATACTAACACCCTAGACGAACTAACAGCTGAAGATGAGAAGAAGTGTGGTAAGGAGTTTAAGTTTGCAAAAATGCCAATAGTATCAGTAATAGTAACAAGTGAACAAAAGGAAATAACAGAAAACTTTGAATGTCCTTTGTACTATTTACCAAAGCGAATAACTAAACTTGGGTCATTAAAGAATTACCTAAGGAATATTGAATGTCTTACTTCTCAACCTATGGAGCACTGGATTAAGAAACAAGTGTTGATGACTTGTATTGATCCTGAATCTAACAGTTAACAACTCACATTATATTAAACTTAATACTCATTAAAAAATATATGCTATGTTCATTTCCTTTTACTGTTCTTTGTATATGAATAGTGTTTGGAGTATTTGTCTTCTTTGGATGATTTAGTATTATTCTTAGTAATATAATATGGAACGCTTATGATTTGTGGTTTGTGTGTACATTGTTTCATCTCTTGACAATCATTATTGTGCTTTACTACTTTTGCATAGTTCTGCTTCTTCTTATTCTCCTCATTCACCCTTTCGATGTACTCCTTAGAATTGCAATCGAGTTGTAGTTTAGATTTAATTTTCATATACTTGTTTTTATTAACCTTCGGATTGAATGTACAATCCTTTACCTCCTTTAACCTCAATCTGGCTTTTGTATTATTTACTTTTTCTTCTTTAGAAATCACTGGACCATAACACATCTTCTCTGGACTTTTGCACTCTAACTTTTTAGATACAGGTAAAATCATAGGATGAAATGTACATTCCTTATCTGTATCACTCAACCATTTCTTCAGTTCTTTCTTCTGTGACATCTCACCCTTATTCAAAGTTGTAATCAATTTCTTATTGATTTTGGGACTGAAGGGGGATTGTACTTGAGTAATTAGTTTTAACTTATTCCTCTCTTTTCTTTGCTCAAACTCATATTGCCTGTTCTGAAAATTGGCTAAACACACTTTTAACTGCTTGGTTTTTGGAGATTGATGTGTAGAAGTGCTTCCACTTCCTTTTATTACATTACTGTATTGTGATAATCTAACATAAGGATCAGTTCTTAAGTAATCTTTTGTCCGATTATCACTGCTCATATAATTATTAATCTTAGGCCTAAATGTATACATTGTATCTTCACT
>Ga0209737_10002228_pt1 | contig 13553 bp, 8 predicted proteins | sample TergutCu122P3_FD_187284 | JGI IMG/M metagenome (GOLD analysis project Ga0209737, IMG submission 187284) | Cubitermes ugandensis P3 segment gut microbial communities from Kakamega Forest, Kenya - Cu122 P3 (SPAdes) (version 2) | ecosystem: Host-associated > Arthropoda: Insects > Digestive system >... | reverse complement strand
AATGACTGCGTGTACAGAAATTCCTCGAATTACGTTCTGGAAGATACGCGTAAGTCGAATTTTGCGCAAGGTGGAAACAAGTAATATTCACGGACAAATATATATATATATATATATATATATATACGTACAAACAAGGGAGTTAATTTACAATCCAAACTGCAAAGCACTGGAATTTCATCAGCAGCAGAAAACAGCCCTGTTGTCTATGTTATCGCCCAACAGTTTTCTTCCGCCTTCTTCTTCTCAATATGCTTTCATTTACACAAGGAAAAATTCCGCACAACTTTTAAAAATGTCGTTGTTTCAACTCTCTTACCTTTAAAATTATTGCATTAAGCCTGAAATTAACTAAGTCGGGCAGTGTCTGTACTGATTTTTATACCTGTGTCGGGGGCTGTCTCTACTTAGGTTTTATAATTAAGAAGGGGAGTGTCTGTACTGAGATTGTCTGCATAAAAGACTTAATATTGCAGCAGCAACCACCAAGGGATTTACCTTTGTATCCTTCCTGCACAAAGAACTTGGCTTTATTACTTGCTGGAAATCCTAAGAAAGGCTGTCCTCTAATCTCTATACTTCTTTCAGAAGGAGCTTCATCCAAACGTTGTATGAGCACTCTTATTTCAGCGATACATCAAGCTATTTTTGATATCTATATTATCATTTTCGTATAATATTTTTCATTTGTCATGTCCTTCTCAACCGTTACGCGAATGTTGTAATTTTTCCTCAAATACTTCCAAATATCACGTTTTTAAACTCAGTAGTATAATAACTTGAATGTTATTAACAGAACTACTAATTTTCTATTATACTTAGCGTGTCACTTCAAACAGCATAATTTTTACACACTAACACATTTACTGCAGGAACAGAGAATTAGTTGCACTTGTATTAATGTCAGAAGCCGCCACGTTTCCTATAACCCTCAAATTCCCGTAAGTCCTGTAAGTATGCCGGTTGAGAGCGGACTCCGCTCTCAACCGGCGTGCTGTACGGCCGTTTACAGAGAGTGACGATACCAGATGCTGTAATAATACTATTTGACCTCCTGAAGATGAGCATAGTACTGCTCGAAACATGTCGAAAATTATAGTGTAACATATATATTGTTATAGAATAAAGTAATTGTGCATTAACTTGGTAACTTGAAACAAGTCTATACTATGATGCACGGTCAGGAAAAGATCAAATTACGAGTAACTTAATAATCTGTTGTCCTTACCCAATACTGTTCGAGTGATAAAATCGAGAAGAATGAGATGGGTGGGGCATGTAGCACGTATGGGAAGAGGAGAAGCGTATACAGGTTTTTGGTGGGGAAACCTGAGGAAAAGGAACCACTTGGAAGATCCAGGCATAGATGGGAGGATAATATTAAGATGTATCTTCAGGTAGTGGGATGCGAGGCATGGACTAAGTTGATCTGGTTCAGGAAAGGGTCAGGTGGCGGGCAATTGTAAAAGCGGTAATGAAATTTCTGGATTCATAAAATGCGGGGAAATTCTTGACTGACTGAGAACCGGTTAGCTTCTCAAGAAGGACTCTGCTCCATGGGGTAAGTAAGTAAGTAATGAGATGGGAGTAAGCACTTAGGACTTCTCCCTGCCACGTCGAGAGAGCCATGGGACCAGACAGCTAATTAACAGCCTGATCAGCATTTAAAGAACTAGGTTACAAAGTCACAGAAATAAGGACACGAACAACACATGAACCCGGACACAACAATGTTCTATCCTCTCACTGCACTTGGTGAAATCCTCTCTGCTAAGCCAGCACAACTTGACTTGTTATACGAACAGAGATTTTATGTAACTTCTTTCGTTAAAATATATCTATTGTTGGTTAAATGAACAAAACTTGACTTTACTAATTACAAATATTGTCAGCCAGTTGTTTGAAAAACAGTGAATAAAGTGTCAGTATATCCCAGACAAGAGAACTTATATAGACATCTAAACACTTTTATTGTTCCAACTGATGCACAACATTAAAAAACATATGATGTTAAAACAATATAAAATTATAACACTCGCTCCGACATGTTTCGGTTCACGCAGAAACCATCAGCAGGGAGCAATCCTTTGCTTAGCTAAAACTACAAAGTATGGTTTATTGGGCTCGTCGGCGTAAGGGTTCCCCCGCACAACAGGCTGATATGCCGCCATAACATTGACTGCGTCTATACCGACGAGCACAATAAACCGTGCTTTGTAGTTTTAGTTAAGCAAAGGATTGCTCCCTAATGATGGTTCCTGCGTGAACCGAAACATGTCGGAGTGAGTGTTATAATTTTATATTGTTTTAATATTATATGTTTTTTTAATGTTGTGCATCAGTTGGAACAATAAAAGTGTTTAGACGCTATTGATGCACGGTGCAAACATGAAGATTATATAGGCATATTAAATTATCAGGTGGACACAGAAAGCCATCATCAAGTTCAATACAAAAATATGAAATTTGTTAAAATGAAATGTTCGCTAAAATTTACACCTTTAAATGCCTGAAAAACACAAAATCACAACTGTTTTTGCAGTTCAAATTCCCAACACTGAAAACATAAAATGTAATATTTCGTGTTGTTATTTATTGTCCTAAAACTCTCTTTAATTTGATTTCGACAAAAAAAATTACAACATTGCCCTTGGTGCCAGTGAAAATGCAATTATTTGGGTTTTCTGCTATCCCGCCAGAGTATGATACATTTTCAGCAATAATACTAAATATTTTTTATGTGCATGTAGTGTATTTTGTAAAATTGTGTACAGAATTAGAGTTATGACTGTAAAAAAACTATTATTAAAATTAATTTTATTTTGGGTTTTGGACATTGAAATTAAGACATTTTTAGTCCCTGAATGTAAGTACAGTAAAAGGAAGGCTGTAAATTATGAAATGTTTGGAAGCAAGTGGTTATAGCTGCATTTAAAGATGCCATTCTACATTCAGCCCGAATGCACCGAGTGAAAACGGTGAAATGTTAGACTAGTCGGTCACTTGGTCAGGATTTAGAACAGGGACGTCCCGAAAGCTAAAGCGAAAGAGAAAGGAGTCTCTCAGTATTCAAAAAAGGACTCTGTTTCATGCAGTTAGTATAAAACGTATTCGTTTAACCACTTCAAGCGGAATAATATCTATATTTTGGATATTTTAAAACACAAATGTAACTTGCCCTATTAACATCATGTTTTCGGAAAGGCAGTGAATCAGTAGCAAACATACAACACAGTGGACTACATAAACAGTTCGCAACAGTGAGAGGATGAAACAGGAAATGGCGCAGTCGCCGCCCTGGAAGTTTGTAAGATCACCAGTACCAACACAAGAACAGCCAAGTAGCAGTCAACAATTGTATTGCAATGGAAGTGAAGTGTGTACGCCATACTGCGGCCACAGACATTGTAACTGTAAATACAAGACTAGGCGGACAGCACCACAGTGGTACACCAAGTAAATTACAAATAGGCTACGTTTACTGTACGTTTTGGAACCTATTCTGGTGGGACACAGAAGTGCTTCACTAGTTACGTGGTTCCCGACTCTACGAATGACCGCTTTTCCTTCTTCTTTAAGGGTATGATGTCCGAAAACATATATAGAACCTTCAGGGCCAGAGAATTACGATCAATCTAAACGCTGTGAACCGTTTAACCAGGGACGCAGGGTCACACACCACAAGAACTGTATGCCCACTTACATGCAAAAATCTCGAAAGCAGCATACTAAATATTCGTTGTAGCCAGAGGAAAAAGATTACAAGAAAGACATAAATACACTATTTTAAAACAATTAGTTTGTTGGTGTTATACGATACAGTAGTGTCAATGTGAACTAAGTGTCCATCTTAACTCCAAAAAACCATTACATTTTAGGTAATATAAGTGTGTTATGCAGTATCGTTTCCAAAGACAGAAACACAGGATTATTCCATGTTACAGAAGGCATATTGCCAGATTAGCATACTTGTAGAATGCATTATATTAATGAACTGAATGTAAGTGTCGCAACTCCTATGTCTTGTGTGTGTGTGAAGTGTTGTGATAATGGCCTTTGGACTTTTAAAGTTGTTTGCCGCTTGAAATGTTTAATTTTTTAATAAGAGCTCCCGGGATCTCACACCATATGTGTGTTTTTGCGCACATCTCGAGCAGCACACATGTGCTCCTGCGCACATCTCAAGCAGCATATACGTGTTTCTGGGCACATATCGAGAAGCATAAGTATGCTTCTGCGCACATTTCAAGCAGCATAAATGTGTTTCTCCGCATATTTTGAGCAGAATGTGTTCCTACGCACATATCTTGCAGCATAAATATGTATCTGCGCACATCTCCAGCAGTATAATTCTCTTTATTGCCTGCTGAGCAACAAATGTTTCAGGTAAAGGTTACAGACTATATCAAACTCAGATATTATGTTCCGTCATATTCAGACTTTCAAAATTATTAAAAGTTGACTGTGACATTGCCTTACACTTCCTAACTTGTTATGAATTCGGGACTGAGATAAAGCCAGAAGTGTACGGCTATGAAATAATAACTTCACAATCATGAATACGTTAGCATCGTGGGGCTTAATATTCTTTTGAATCAAAGTAACCCGGATTTATAATTTATGACATCTCTGTTACCGCAGAAACTCGCATTTCTTACACAGTCGCAAAGCTGGATTCTGAACTGTAGTCTCTATGCAAATATATAAACAAAGCTGATTCTGGGAGATCAAACTGATGGGCGTTCAGCATAGAGTAGAACGTTTACAGCATTTATACGTTTTCATGAATGTTTTCGGTTCAGTTGTGTGAGTGGTATTATAAGTACTAAATATTGCAGACGTCTCCAAAAGTTTTTTTCTGAGAATAAGAGTGAAGAGCTGGAAAATATGATGTTAACATGTTAAGTGGGATTTGCGAATTACGTAAATGAAATTTTCCTGAATGTTTTATAAAGGCTTAACTGTTACTACACATAGCCCTTGCACTGGCATAACGGACAAACATTCTATTGAAATGTTATATTTATATCACTCCAGTCTGTATATATAAAGTATATATAAAGCTAATGCTACGGAGCTGGGGCGACAATATCTGTAGAGGAATAAATTCGACGTAGGCCACTGGTGAATATTTAGAGAAAAATTATTGAAACACAATATGAAAAAACTTTTTCCTAAAGAAGAGAGGAAATATAGTGTCGATATTTAAATATTAAAAGCAAAAGTATTATATTATTATATTTTTAAATTTATTCTTGCCTGTTAGTTAAGTCAGTGGCGGTCTGCTAGCATGTCCAGATCTCAATAAGAGATCAAAGCTATTTTCCCCAGAAATTTACGAATGATGTGTGCAGGGCTCGTTAGTGTAACCTTCTGTTTCCAAAAAATATTTCAATACAAAATAGCACAGATTTAAAAAAACAGTACATCCTTGTATTATACTAGTAGGTGTTTTTTTAAAATTATGAGTTTTGTATACAACTACCTAATAGCCTACTGCCAGTTTTTTACAGTTTTTTTTACCATTTAATAAATTATGTATTGTAATATTCCTCGTGAAATTGTGGAATCCCACAGCGTGTATATACAATTGTCATGCATTTTTAACCTTACTTCGCAAAAGTGTATTGATAGCGCGATGATGGTCGAAAACGACCTAAACATGTAGTTATACAAAATAAAGAATTAGTTGTGCTCGACGCAAAGTGAGCGATTTATTGTGACGAATCACATTTGTCGTTTCGTACAACAAAAATGTCTTAAAAGGGCCTCAACATCCCTATGAGAAAGTGCTGGCTTATGATGATGATTTGACGTGGAAGACCAGCCCAATGTGTATATGTACAAACAAATCCAGCTTTCGAGTCTTCATTTAAGAATGGTTTTGATAATACACTGAGGTACACTTTAAATTGTTTAATTTTAAATAAGTTAGGATTATTTCATAATTAGGTAAAAGACACAAGTAAAGTTAATGTGAACCAAACCTTATATTTTAAAGGAAAAAATAACGTTTTTTGGTAGTGCCTTAAATACAATATTTTGAACTTATTATCTTTATTGTAATATTTTGTTTTATAATAACCTTAGGAAGGAGTACAGCAGAAGGGAAAAAGCATCGCACAAAAAACATCAGACAAAAAGCATCGCACAAAAAGGACCTCAACACCAACGTTTCACTAATGGATGATTACTTAGCACGAAAGATCATACGGCAGTTTCATAAACTGCTTAAGGGAGAAAGGTGTTTCTTATACCAATCATTCAGAAATTTGGGACGGAATGGATGATTATATTTAGGTAAAACATAAACGCTCAAGTATTGTTGCTTGAGAACTTCCAAAGCACACGCAGAATATTTAGCTACAATATAAGGCTAAATAATACAATTAAAAATGTTCGTTAATGGCCATTCTGAACAGATTACATTTCTGAAAAATCATAGTAAGTTCTGAGATCTTAAGACACTCTTTGGTAACATTTTTGTTCTACATATGTATTTTTTTACGTACAGCCTGATAATGGCTCCATTCTATAAAACCGAAATATGTAGCTATGTTGTAAAACAACTAATTTGTTTTATTAATAATTTATTCTTTTATTCTGAACTGAAACTGCAACAGCTTTACTGGAGGCAAAATTTGGTGGTAGTGAAAGTTTATAGCATGTATATATTTAAAGTTTCAATATTATTGGGCTTGCCTTATACGGAAGAAATATGAACCATAAGGAGTGTAGAACAGTGGATTTAATTCTTTGTTGTTACAGAGTTAAAATCGAAGCAAAATGCGCCACAAAATACATAAAATCTGCAAGGACGCTAACTGATAAAATCATCTCATATTCATGGAAAAATAGCGTAGGACAAAACTATTAAATGTTGAGAAGCATTATCTTAACAATGTGTATATCGTGCATTAGACGAAGACAATTAAACGAAGAAGAGTTATTTGTTTGTGCGACACGCCAAATTTGATACAAAATTAAGCGCGTGTTTGACAAGTGGCTTTTACATTTCCTTATATTTCCTTATATTTGGCTCAGTCATGGGCCCATGTGTGTATATATGATTATTTATGAGCCGCTTACTCTAAACATTTCCAGGGTACTTTTTTCAAATATAATTTAACCATGAGGTCTATGGTCATAGAACCTAGTCCCCTTATATTAAAACAGAAACATAAGTTAAGGGTATCTGAGAACAGAAAGCCGCGGAGAGTATTTCAAACAATGAAGGGAAATGCAACGAAAGAATGAAAGCACTGTAGTGAAGAAGACCGGCACATTTGGAACGGTTTACCGAATATTGTCAGTGTGAGTTAAATCGAGGTGTATGAAATAAGCAGCAATATCTATATATGAACAAGACAAAACATAGTGAACTTCCCCTCTCCTATGCAATATCTAGTTACGCATTTTCGAAATTACGCAATTGTAAAAAAGAAAAACAGTGTAAACAACATTTTCAAACTCGCGAAAAATTTGTTTAGGCGAATGAAAGTCTAATAACAATAGGGTGGCGTAAGAGTACTGCTGGGCGGTGAGACAAACGGTCTTCCGCCAGTCAGGTTGCGGTGTGTTGGATCTTGGAATTCAACAGGAATGCCTTTCACCTACAAGTATAGACAACTTATATATTCACTTCCGACCTGCGTACAACTCCTCTTGTGTAGGACCGTCCGAAACGCAATTATTGCTTAAGTTTGTAAGTGTCAGTAGTGTTTCATTGGGATGACATGACGGGAAGAAACATTAGAAAATTCAGACTATGTAAATAGTGCTGAAATGGATTTTAAAGGTGTAGTTTCAGATAAATGGTCGGATTCAAAACTTTCAAGACAAGAACCAGTGAAAACACTAGCCTTTACAATTTTCAAACTCGTTGAACAACAATAAGCTTCTCAGAATAAACTTAGCTATATGCAGTCATTTCATACATCGATATAGCAATCGTTTATTCTAAGAGACAGGCATCTATTTATTGACATGTGGTTGCATTCCACATCAGTTCTGTCAAGGACATCCCACAATTCAGAAATTCGATACTATTTGTACATTCCTTGTGCTGTTTTTACGTCCATATTTTCATCCAACCAAACTACCAAAATACAGACAACTTTCAGTCGACTTGCGAACCTTTCAAGTTATGAAGTTGGGCTATATATCTCCCTTTGCTTCAAACTTTGACAACTTGGCTCTTCTTTATTCCAGTCCTCCAACTCTTAAATTCAACATCGTGTATTTTATTCGTCTTTTACCAAAATCGTTTTAAGAAAAGGCAGAAGATTTCTAGTGCCTGTCGCATACACTAAGGCTAACACTTATCGGCCATACAATGAACTGTAGTGCTGTATGAAGGAGAGAAGGAAAAACATAGAGAATATCCTACGGAGTAATATTCAATTGTGCTACACAGATGATTTACCTTAGGGATTTTAATTACGCTAATTACGTTTCCACATGCCTAGAAAATATCGGTAGCGCACAGCGCACAAATGTTGACAGCGGGAAAAGCATAAATAATATTATAATGATGCAATACCTAGTAAAGTCTAAATGTAATAAATATAGAAACCGACGATAAATATAACAAAATAAATTTCAAGGACACAAACAGAAGACTTTCCTGCTTTAAATCGAAGTAAAACCACCAAGACAAGTGGTCAGCTAATTATTTGAAACAACATATGGACTTCTAGCCATTAAAAGTTTTAATTTTTGGATTCTACCCTTCTTTTTAGGAACTAGCATCCCAAGAAACCGAAAGAATCTGTAGTGATCGATATAACGATTATCTACATGAGATACTATCAAGTACAATTATACTGTAAAAACAAACTCTGTAATATTTGTGAGATCTCAAGGATAACATTTTACCTTGTTTTTTGAAGTTCTGTAGCAAAGGCCTGACGATGTTCGTTTTCGAACGAAACATGTAGCGATGAAAATTCAATAAAATGTTTGTTAGGCGGAACAGTGTGTATTCGTACGCTAACTGAATTCCGCAGGTTGTATTCTTCAAGTGGATTAGAACCTTGACGAAGAGTAAGAATTGTTCTCGCAGGAATAAGTCCCTTACACATTCCACTGCTAGTTGTCCACATTTCTAAATCTACTATTTATTTAACATCGCAGTTTCCTTTATCAAAATGTATTACAGACCATATCACAACAAGTTATTTTAGATAAAGTACACAAAGCAGTAAAAAAATACATTCATCAAAAACTGTGTAATTACATTCTACACAATAATCGATTATTGCATTTAATTTATAATCCGATCCTTTATACATTTACTGCTGCAGGTTTCGCTCTGCGATACACAGTTTATAAAAGATATCTCCTATTACTGATGTTAGATTGAAGTACTGTGATAGAGGAGAGCCCAATATATTTCCTTGTAAAAATGGCGAAACTTTTCTTCAGAGTTCCTCAATTGCAGTGAAAGAAGAATGACATATTTTGCAGTATTAACTGGAATATTTGTTTAACAAAATGTAAATATCTTTCGTCATTAGGCTATTTTTTACTTCAGAAGTGCATACACGTCAACAGCCCCTCCCCGAACCACTCCAAAGCAGTACAGGACAGTCAAGGCTGGTGGTCTCAACTTCACGCCTTAACAAAAATTCTTTACTAAGACGAGTTTCGTTACTCTTCAGTAGTAAGGACCCGCACAATACCAAGGTTCTGCAAAAATGGTACTTCTTTTACATCTACGTGCATTTAACTAATATTACTATATTTATCACATTTTATATAGGGTATTTACAATTACATAACTGAAACAAACCGTGTATCTGAGGTATATAGTTTTGCAACTATTCTATACTTAAAATATAAAGTACATGTAATGTTATTCTGTTTATTAACGTTTCATACTTTACAGTAGTAATTTTCGAATTCTGCGCTCGGAAACCAGTATGCCTTCTATTTTTCGAGTATTGATAAAGAAATGAATCGACCTTAATTGAATTATGTTGGTAACACTCACATCTACCTCACCTTGTTCCTGCTTCACTTTTGCTTGGCGTGTAAGTGTGCTGCATTTTTTGTATTTGCGTAAACTGCATTGAACAGTACTAACAACACAAACAGGCACAATTTTTCTTCATCTTTTATTTAACAAGAATTGCAAATGTGATTTGGTTTTATTATATTTATGTGTTTTTATTTGTAGTTTGTTGTTGGGTATAATTTTATGTTTCCTGTGCCGTATCTGTAGTCGTTCTGAAGACTGTTGTGCCAGCATATTATTATTATTATTATTCCAAAAACACAACTCTTAACTAGATATGATATCAAAACAAAAATACACCTCGGTGTACGTAAGTATATTACGCACACTGTATACCTGTTACATGTTTCGGCCTCTCATGTGGCAATCTTCAGGGAGGTGCATGACGAAGGATATATATATATATATATATATATATATTGAAATATTACAGAAATTTTTGAACCAACGCACACATATAAAATATGAAATTTTAAAAATAATGTACAGTTTAAAACACATAATGAAGGTTAAAATACAGATAAAAACAGTTGTGATTGATTCTAATGGGTAACGGATAGTCTGTATGTAGGAAATCACCATCCAAGGTAGGGCGTGTTACTGTAACCGGTACAGCAGAGCACTCTGTATCAAATACAGAGTTTCCTCATTAACTGCTTCCATCACTTCAGAACTCTGGATACAGAAGACAGATTATTGTTTTATGTTGGTAATAAACATCATCCGGTTTACGGTGATATACTGTTATACAACATCTGCATTTCAATTAAATCAAACTGAAGCCACATAAACTACGGATCCCTTGAAAGTGATGTTAAGAATTCCCGATGGTCAAACTGAGCATTAACCAGTTCACAAAGCGGGCCGATGCGATACTGAAAACTAAAAAAACAATCCATTAATGTCCATTTTTCATCTTCTAGTTTTTCTTGAACTATTTGTAGGAGAAGATGTCAGCTTTGAAGCATACGAAGACGTTTATGTTTATACTATTTTAGTTATTAGGCAAACGTTTATTTTAATGCATAAAGCGATTCTGGCCCACTGCGCTATTGTCTATTGTCATCAGACCTGCTAGATTCACAAGAATTTGCAGAAAAAATTCTAACCCCCAACATTCAGCCTTAACACATGAAATCATGTTTTGTCTTCGTTTTCTATTTGTAAATTTTTAAATTTATAAAAAAACCCAACTACATAAAATACCCCCTGTATTTCGTTTCTTAAGATTTGTTGGGTGCATTATTAAATAAAAATAATAAGTTTATACATTTGAATAATATTTAAATACTGACTGCCTGAAAAAATAAAATAGGTTTATTCTAAAACGTTTCCTTTAATTCCTTTGACCGTAAATTTTGTAATTCATTAAGTATATTAAAACTTAACATCTATGCTATTAATGAGTGAGTTGAAATGACGAGTGAGTAAGAAAGATAGCCTCTAGCAAATTTCTGCTTGTGATAATGTTATCTTAAATAACAATAAATAAAATACTTATCTCTATCATTCTTCCTCCCCGTTCTGATCTTTACTGATGGCAGCGCAGTCTCAGTATGAGGACTTTCTGGAATACTTATACGTAAAACGGAGTGCTATGAGCAGACAAGTTTTCTACAGGCCCAGATGGTCACACGGTTTTACGGTTTTCGATAAAAAAGAAGTGTGTTACGTCACATGCCTTCGATCTTCAAAATCTAATCTAAGGATAAAGATAATGCGAAAGTGTAGTAGATTTGCATGTCTGTAACCAGTAAAACACAGGTGCGTGACATTTCACGCACACATCAACATGGGTAAAAAACTCCACGGAGCAGAGTCCTTCCTGAGAAGCTAGCAAGTACTCAGCTAGTCCAAAAGTACCTCGCATTTTATTTAACCCAGAGGTTCATTACCGCTTTTACAAGAGTCCACCATCTGTCCCCATTCTGAAGCAGATCACCCCAGTCCACGCCCCATCGACATAGGAAAACAAACATGTAACTGATAATTACAAAATATGGAAATCAAGAATATATAAGAATATAATTTTACTCCTAAATAAAAATTAAAAAAAAATTAGAAGAAACCGATCGTGGGCTGCTTGAAGTAGTTACCTCAGTATTTTCCATGAATATCTGCGTGGAATCATTAAATAAACCATTCATATTACCTTACGCCTCAAGCAAGATTAAAACTAGACCCATCCATAATACAAGACTAGAGAATTATAACTACTTTAACTTCCTCCGTATATACTTCTAACATCAAATGTGATCGAAAACTGTTTAGTGGCTAAGAAGAATAAATACACTCTTTTATAGACATAATTTATACATATGCATATACACATATATATATACATATGTATGTATATATATATATATATATATATATATATATATATATATCATTTCTTTAGTACGTGATCAATTCCTTAAGCAAAGAACGTTTAAAACCCAAGACATACGAATGTATGAAAGTAACGTTGCCTCTCTTCACAGACGGCATTCATTAAAAAATCATTTGTAACAGTCGGGGATGAATAAATTTTGTACAAACAACAGAGAACACGAAAGCCTTGGACTGAAGAACAGGAGCGTGACAGCTGTCAGCACTGTAACACTCAAAAAATGGCGACAGTTTTTTTTACGTTCATGGGACCGTGCATCGTTGAATACATGACGACAGTGTTTCTCTTGTGCCAAATGACAGGTCAGTTTAAAGACTCCAAACTTCGTATTCCTTAACCGATCCAAAATTCACTGCTGTTTGTTGAAAGCCACTTTATAAAATTACTATGTATTGCCACAGAATACACTTCCATTACACCAGCCTCATGTCTGGGGGAATGTAAGGCATTTCTCAGACCAAATGAACACAACACAATGTATGAAGCCTTAACTGATAACAGTGAACCTACTAATGTAAGGATGAGTCAGCACATTCTCCACTTCCCACTACACATTCCTTCAGAAATCTCTTACAGGGAAGGCTCAAATTTAAAATATGGTTACGGTCATGCACCTTTAATGCTCAAAACGAATTTCTTTAAAAATTAATTGATCGCGCGCGCAAGACAAGTTACATACTATACATACTGTTCCCTACGCACCGCGTAATTAACAGTCAGCATCCTGTGACTTCGAATACTATGACAGATAAAAAAGTTAAATTGGAGAAAACGTGAGCGAAAATGGCTGTGTCCTTCAGGGTGGTACTATGTGGAAATTGCACGGAAGAACTGAGGAAAACAACAAAAACTTTCAGTGTGAATAATCTGCCTGCAGACTGAAATATGAAACTGTGAGATAATCTACAAGAAGTAAAGTAAATTTGCCTGCAGAAGCGCTGCAATTAACGCAATGCAAAATGTAGCTGTTGTAACTATATAACTACATATTAGGAAGGAACTGTCGCGACGAGTCAGTGTCAGGTTTAGTTAGTGTTGCGTTTGTTTACAAATCTTCTTTAAAGATGGCGGCACCGCTCTCGAATTTTACCGTTGTAAAACAGCGAGCTATGATCCAGTTCTTCTCCCCCTCCCTTCCTCCCT
>Ga0209737_10002227_pt1 | contig 13555 bp, 13 predicted proteins | sample TergutCu122P3_FD_187284 | JGI IMG/M metagenome (GOLD analysis project Ga0209737, IMG submission 187284) | Cubitermes ugandensis P3 segment gut microbial communities from Kakamega Forest, Kenya - Cu122 P3 (SPAdes) (version 2) | ecosystem: Host-associated > Arthropoda: Insects > Digestive system... | reverse complement strand
TCATATAAAGTAATTTCAAGAAATCCTAACCGATTGTATGTGAAAAATATTTTGGGTTCTTGCGCATTGTAGTGGGGGTGGCAATCGGTAATGATCAGCGGGCGGGCATTTGAAGACACAAATGCCTCAAAATCACCCTTCACTGCTTCCTCAAACAGGGAAACAGGAATGTTGGTAACTGCGTTGCAACAGGAATCAATATAGGCAACTTTACCGGTTATTATCTTTTGCTCCGCATTAAAATCGGGCTCAGACAAGTTGCTGATTTGAAATTTTAAAGCAGGATAGGGCATCATCTCTTCTGCATATCTATTTTGGAAAACCATAGAGGCTATCTCTGCTAATTTTTCGGTAACACTCAGCAACCGATCTCCTTTATATTGGTAAGCCTCAACGTTTTCTGCACCAAACATCATGTAAAAAACACCGGTATCCTCCCCCAGAAAAAAATGCCCGTTATGGACAACCAGTACCGGTTTCGTTTCGGTAGAAAATGATAATCCGGAAAGTATAATATGTAAGGTTTTTTCCGAAAAAAAAGAGTAACTGTTTTTGGCAATAAAGGCGGTTTGAGAAAGATTAAACAATTCCAAACTATGCGTAATATCCACAATCTGTATATTGGGTAGTAATTTTAATAGTTGTCCCTTAAAAATTCCGATGTAAGGGTCTCGTAACTTCCAGTCGCTTAATAATGTAATCATAAAAGTAAGTAGTTAGTGATTAATGATTAATTGGGTTCAAGGTTTAAGGTTAGGGGTCGAAAATTTTCGACCCGTACTTTTAATTTTTAATTTTTAATTCTACTTCTGACATGTTCTAATCATAAAAACACAGACAAAAGAGTATATTATGTTGGGCATCCATGTTCCCCATGCGGGCGAAAATCCTCCGTAGATAGAAAAAACCGTGGATACTTGTTGAAGAAAAATAAAGATGAAAGCCAATGCAATCCCGAAGAAAAGATGCACACCCACTCCCCTTCTGTTTTTTCGGGAAGCCACACTTAAGCCCAACAAAGTCATGATAATGGTTCCCAGCGAATTTGCAATTCGTTTGTTTGCTTCAATAATGTAAAATTTAGCCATTCCGCCTCCTTTTTCCTTATCTTCTCTGATGTATTTCAAGATTGCCTTAAAAGTCATTGTACCACAGGCATTTTCATCTTGAGACAAATCCAACGGGGTAATGTAAAAAACCGTATCCATAGATTCACCACTGCTGAGTTGTTCTCCGGTATGGGTAGTTAAACGTTTTGAGTAATTGATTAATTTCCACGTTTTTAAGCTATCGTTATACTGTATTTCAGATGCGGTTATTCTGTACTTCACAAATGCGTCTCCGAGTTCGTCGTAAGAGAATGTATATCCCTGATTTTCACTTACTCTCCACCTGTCTATGTAAATATAGCTGTTTTTAGAATTTCGAATATGGTAATTTGAAGTAGTTTTAGCCCACCGTGTCATGTGTTGTGCCTCAAAGCGTGCAAAATTGTAGTTTGCTCTGGGCACCACCACATTAGCCATAAAAATCGCGAAAATGGCAATGGTAATGGCGCCTGCCAAATAGGGTACAAGCATTCGGTAAAAACTCATTCCGCCGTTTAACATGGCTACAATTTCGTTGTTTGAGGAAAGTTTTGAAGTAAACCATATTGTACTGATAAAAGCAAAAAGGGGGATAAACAGATTAAAAAACGCCGGAATCCAATTCAGATAATATTTGAGGATTACATCTTTCCATGGAATCTTATAATCCATAAATCTGGATACATTTTCTGAAAAATCGAACACCACAATAATCACCAAAAGGAGCGCCAAAGCATAAATAAAAGCGCTTAAAAATTTTACAAATATGTATCTATCAATAATTTTCACAAATTCTTTATCAAAAAGTTTGCAAAAATAGGATTTTCTATTATTTTTGCACTTTAATTTTTCGAAATGGAAGAAAAAAATAAACCCTCTAAGCATTCCGAGCGTAATTCAAAATCAATTAAAGTTGCGCTTTTTTGTATTTTGGCCTTAATTATCCTTTATTTTGGTTCAAATTTCTTAAAAGGATTAGATTCTTTTAGCAAAAAAGAGTATTACTATTCCGTATTTGATAACAGCGGGGGACTCCATGCCGGCGCTGTGGTGTATCTGAAAGGTTATCCGATTGGAAAAGTTACCAAAGTAAAACTCGTGAGTTCCAATCCCGTACAAATTTTAGCAGAATATTTAATCACCGAAAGTATTTATATTCCGAAAGATTCCCGTTTTGAAGTGATGTCGAAAGATATGCTGGGCGGAATTATTGTGCGTTTAGAACTCGGAACCGGAACCCAACAGGCATCCCCCGGCGATACCCTCGCCTGCGGCGTTGTCCCTCAAATTACTGATGGGTTAGAATCTGTTAAAGACCAGATTATCAATATTTTAACTTCTGTTGATACCATTGCTGTATCGCTTAAAGATGTGTTAACAAAACAGAAAGGCGCAGAAAAACTTGCCCAATCTTTAGCAAATATTGAAAGTGTTACCCGTTCTTTGGACAAAATTCTTGCAAGTAATAAAGATAATTTTGGTATCATTGTAACCGAATTTGCAAAATTTTCCGAAACCCTCACCGAAGTATCGCCCGATTTAAAACGGGTAGTTGCCAACTTTGACCGCATTTCCGATTCGCTCGCCAAAGCAAATCTGGCACAGGTAATAGTGAATGCAAATCATACGATTCTTCAAATAGAAGAGGTCGTAAAAAAAGTAAATACCGGCGATGGAGACATTGCTAAATTATTGAACGAACATGATTTATATACAAAAATTGGAAACACGCTGCAAAGCCTGAACGAACTGATTATTGACATTAAGAAAAATCCGAAAAGATATATTAACGTTACCGTATTCGGAAAAAAGGAGAAAGAAAAATAAAATAGAATCTATACCGTTTCAACCAAAAAAAATTACTATGGGAAGAGCATTTGAATTTAGAAAAGAGAGAAAATTTAAACGTTGGGGTAATATGGCAAAAGTGTTTACCCGTTTAGGTCGCGAAATTACTATGGCTGCCAAAACCGGCGGATCCGACCCCAATACCAACTCAAAGTTAAGGCTTCTCATCCACAACGCCCGTGCAGAAAATATGCCGAAAGATAACGTGGAACGCGCCATTAAAAGAGCATTTGAAAAAGATACTTCAGAATATAAAGAAGTGGTATTTGAAGGCTATGCGCCTCATGGTGTGGCTATTGTGATTGAAGCAGCCACAGACAACAACCAACGCACGGTGGCAAATATTCGCAGCTATTTTAACAAATACAACGGAACATTGGGAACCCAAGGGATGCTCGATTTTATTTTCGAAAGAAAATGTCGTTTTACAATAGGAAAAAAAGAAAATATTGATTTGGAAGAATTGGAGTTGGAACTAATTGATTTTGACGCAGATGAAATTTTTGAAGAAGATGATACTATCTTAATTTATGCTGATTTCCAAAGTTTTGGACCACTACAAAAATATTTGGAAGAAAACGGGTTTGAAATCAAAGAGTTTAAACTTGAAAGAATTCCAAATGATATGAAAACGCTTTCGGACGAGCAAAAAGCGGAAGTAGAAAAACTGCTCGAACGGATTGAAGATGATGACGATGTTACAAATGTTTACCATAATATGATGTGATGATTAGGTAATTAGATGATTAGATGATGAATAATCCCCTTCAAATTAAATCCCCTCCAATTTTTTGGAGGGGTGGCAGCCGCAGGCTGACGGGGTGGTTGGTGCCCGAAGGGCGGGGTAGTTTATATAAAAATTAAAAAAACATTATATGTATTTTTACAAATTTAAAGTTACTTTCGACGAAGTTGAAGATTTTGAGCGCAATATTGAGATATTAGCCTCCGATAATTTTGAGTCGTTTCATCAAATTCTGTATGAAACCATTGGATTGAGCGGAAATGAGCTGGCTTCGTTCTCTATTTGTGATGCCAAATGGAATAAAAAACAAGAGATTACACTCATTGATATGCAAGATGACAGCGAAACGGAGGCACCAAATTATGACGACGAAGAGGAATTTTCTACCGCGTCCAACCTTCCTAAATTTATCATGAAAGATGCTATCTTAAAGGATTTTATCACTGATCCGCATCAGCATATCATGTATGAATATGATTTTATCAACCCAAAGGTTTTTTACATTGAACTGCTCAAAACTTTGCCGGCTAAGGAAAACGTTGATTATCCGCGTTGCACTTTATCGGAAGGGGTGCTGCCCAAACCCGACGAATTTGTTGCTGCGCACAATCCCGATAATGATTTTTTGAATGATTTTGAAGATGAAATGGATGAGGAGGATTTTGATGAGTTTGCCGATGACCAAATTTGGGACGAATCGCAAGAGGAGTTTTTAATGTAGTAATCTATGATGAGCGTTTGAAGACCTATTCTCTCCCTTTCTAATGTTATTCTTTCTCTTTCTAATTCTGCTGCCTTTTCTCGTTCCAATTTTGCTTTTGCAATGGCTGCACTTACATCAAAACCAAACCTTAACTTAAATCCCACAGCTATCGGTTTTATTTTTTCGGTAAGAGATGGCAATGCGCTGTTGGCAGTAAATGTTGCAGGATAGGAATTTGAATAGTTAATAAAAGGTTTGTTGCTCTTTTTTAGACTATTATTCAATCCGTAGTCAAAATAGATACCGGTATAAAGCGCAAGCATCTCGCCAAGTTTCCACTTTGCTCCTGCTTCGAGGGCAATCATAGCAGTAACATTTAATTTAAGTTTTCCATCGAAATTTTGATTTGGAAAAATACCAAAACCGGCAAACTCCGGCACAGGCAACCAAGTACCCAATGCTGTGTAGTAGGCTTCATTCGTTAATGTTGCATCGGTTACGTTGTATTTGCAGTTTAGAGGAATGCCAATTTTTATACCGGCTCTTGCAAATGCTTTATGCTTTCCTTTCGTTTGCAGTTGAAGCATAACCGGAATGTTCAAAAACATGGCTTTTTGAGTTTCTGTATAATTGTTGAGTGTAGTGCACATATCGAAACGGTCGTTTTCGCTATCTTTTAGATTAGACGTAATGATTTGCACCCCATCAAGTTTCGCTTTTGCATTGTAAAAATCAAAATCTATTCCGAAATGAAGAGCCACTACATCATTAAAAATGCAAGTATATCCAAGCCCGAAATCTCCGCCAAAGAGATTACTGCACTTTCCCGATGATAATTTATAGTTGAGCGAGGATAATCCGCCCCCACCATGGATAGAAAACTCGTGATTCGTTTGTCCTGAAACAAACAAACTGCCCATAACAGCCACTAATATTATGATAATTTTTTTCATATTTCTTGAGATTTTTATTTGATGATAACTTTAACTTCTTCGTTATTTGAACGTACTACATAAACACCTGTCTGCACATCCAGCAGGAGTTCTGTGATGTTGTCGGTTGCTATTGTACTTTTTACACATGCACCGTTTAAGTTATATACTTCCACAGGTTTACCGGATATTGTACCCTCAATAGTTAGTTTATTGCCTTGCGGCACAGGATTTGGATATACTTTCAAAGTGCTAAATGGTTTACTAATAACTTTATTCGTAGAAAACAGTGTGCCGTGCGAATTGGTAACTACCTCGAATCTATAGTTTACCCCCGATTCTAAAAAATCAGTGGTACTGTTGCCGGCAGAATAGTAAAAGTCCTCACCAATAATATCTCCATATTTATACCATTTACACGCTGTAACATCGGAGTAAACTTCTGTTAATTTATTGATATTGAGCACAAAAGTATTATTCCATTTGGTATGAGCGTAGGTATCGAAGTCAATTAGCACAGACACAAATAATGTGCTTTCCGCACTACTTCCACATCCATTATTTGCAGTTACGGTAATATTGCCGCTTTGCGCATTTGATTCCGGTGTAGCTAAAATAGAAGTTGTTGTAGAACTACCACTCCAACCATTTGGTAAATTCCATGTGTAATTTGTTGCGTCCGGTACGGCTGATATACCCATACCATGGAGCATCATTTGAGTGAGCATAATCTGGCATTGCGCCGCTGCCGCTTATGGTTAATGTGTAATTATTTGGGGGGCCTGATATTTCCCATGTTAGCTGTCCTGTAGTGCCCCCATCAACAATTTGCGCAAATGCGCCTAAATTGCTCAACAGCGCGGCTGTAATAATAAGTAGCCGCTTCTGAAATGCCGTAATGGCTAAAAGTAAAGTTATTTTTTTCATATTTTAAAATTTTAAAAAGACTTAAATTTTTGGTAAATAAAAAGCGTGGGGTTGTATCTCTATCTGTTTCCCTAGGTCTTCGACTACCTAACCGTCAAATAAATATGTAAAGCCCACGCAGGAACTTTTTATTCTTTGACGGTCTCGGAAAATAGTCGAAGTTTTGGGAAACCAAATAAAGCTAACGCTTTTTATGTTTTAAAATGTTTTTGTTTTTTATGTCATAGTGCAATTATATTTTAGTTAGTTTTCTTATCAATTATCTAATCCACAAGAAATTAATATTTTCATTTCTTTCAACAATATCAAATTCGTGGTGGTCAGATGAAACTATTTTGGCATTATACAATTTTGCAGTTGCCAAAACAAAAGAATCTCCAAGCGAAATTTTATATTTAGATTTAAAATACCCAGCGTTTTTAATTGTATTTTCTCGTATTTCATAAATTATTTTAATCTTGGTTTGTAGAATTAGTTCAAAAAACATATCAGCCATAGCCATATTTAATTCTTTTACCAAATTGTAATAAATTTCGAGCAGTGTTACAGCGTGTAAAAATATTTCGTTTTCACTTTCAATAATGTTTTTTACAATATCTGCACCTCGTTCTTTTTTTAGCAATGCAAGAACCGCACAGGCATCTAATACAAATTTATTCATTTTTTTTCTCTTCTAATTTTTTCTCAAATTCTTTATTTTTTGCAAAATCGTCAGACGACAGCAAAGTTGTGTTTTTGAACATTCCATATAGCTTGTCTATAGCTGTCTCTTTTTCAATGTTTTTCAACCCACTTTTTCTTTTGGGTGGCGTTTTTATGGTAAATATGCCGGATTCTCTCATGCGATTCAGAAAATCAACAGCACCTTTTGTGCGGGGATTGTATTCTAATGTTATGGTTGCCATAATTTTTTCTAATTTTATTTAAACGATTTTTTTCGCCCGCAAATAAACAAAAATTTCAACAAAAAAATTATCTTTGCCGCTATTAATATTCTGATATTAGGTAGCCCCTTTTCTCTCATTTTCACCTTAAAACTATGACCGCCGAACAACACATTCTCTCACAACTCAACGATTCTCAGCGCAATGCCGTGATGCAAATTGAGGGTCCGGTTATGATTATTGCCGGAGCCGGTTCAGGCAAAACCCGCGCACTTACCTACCGAATTGCCTACATGCTCGCACAGGGAATTAACCCGTACCGGATTTTAGCACTCACTTTTACCAACAAAGCTGCCGACGAAATGAAAGAGCGTATCTTTCAATTGGTGGGTGACTCAAACGCCAAAGCCGTGATGATGGGCACTTTTCATGGCGTTTTTCTACGCATTATTCAAGTGGAACACGAAAAATTAGGCTTTCTGCGAAATATTACCGTTTATGATACGGACGACGCAAAAAATTTACTCAAAAGTATTATCAAAGAGTTGAATTTAGACCCGAAAACCTATTTGGCTAATCACGTGCTACACCGCATATCCTCGGCAAAATCAAGTTTAATATCGGCAAATGATTATGCCAGAAATCCCGAAATAATTGAAGCAGACAGAATGAACGGAAAACCATTTATTGCTGAAATTTTTAAGCGATACAACCAACGCCTGAAAAATTCCAATGCTATGGATTTTGACGATTTGCTGTATTATATGAATGTGTTGCTGCGCGATTTTCCCGAAATTCTTCATAAATATCAAAATCGTTTTCAATATATTTTGGTAGATGAATACCAAGACACCAATTATGCACAATATCTGATTGTGAAAAAGTTGGCAGCAGCGCACCACAATATTTGTGTGGTGGGAGACGATGCGCAAAGTATTTATGCGTTTCGCGGAGCAAACATCCAAAATATTCTCAATTTTAAAAAAGATTACCCCGAAACCAAAACTTTTAAATTAGAACAAAATTATCGCTCCACGCAACATATTGTAAATGCGGCAAATGCAGTGATTTTAAATAATCAAGACCAATTGCATAAAAAAGTTTGGACCGAAAACGAAGAGGGGAGTATGATTGAGGTTTTGAAAACCAACAGCGATACCGACGAAGCGCAAACGGTGGCGCACTCCATTTTTGAAACCAAACAAAACTACCAAAAAAACAATTCCCATTTTGCGATTTTGTACAGAACTAACGCGCAGTCGCGGGCATTGGAAGAGGCACTCCTCAAAAAAAATATCCCCTATATTGTGTATGGCGGCATTTCGTTTTACAAACGTAAAGAGATTAAGGATGTTGTGGCTTATTTCCGGTTGGCAATCAATCATTATGACGAAGAAGCGCTGCGGCGCGTCATCAATTATCCCATGCGCGGAATCGGCGCCACTACTGTGGACAAGATTATTGTGTGCGCCCACGAACAAAACACACGGGTGTGGAATGTAGTGGAAAACCCCGACCTCTTTCACTTGGATGTGAATGCACCCACCAAAGCCCGATTGCAAGATTTTGCCGTAAGAATTAAAAGCTACTCCGCAATGATTCAGAAAACAGATGCTTACGAGTTAGGAAAACATATTGTGATGACCACCGGTATTCAGCAGGAACTAAACGCCGACAAATCGGAAATTGACCGGTTACAAAATGTGGAAGCGCTGCTGGATTCAATGAAAGAGTTTACTGAAAAAGAGCCGGAATCGCTTTTTAATGAAGCCACCGGAGAGATTATCACCGATTATTTTCCATCATTAGACCGGTTTGTGGAAAGTATATCGTTATTGACCGATGATGAAGAAAAAAAGAACGAACATCAAGACAGGGTGAAGTTGATGACGATTCACTCGGCAAAAGGGTTAGAGTTTGATTATGTGTATGTTACCGGATTAGAAGAGAATCTTTTCCCCTCTTCAATGAGTTTAGGTTCGCGGGCAGAGTTGGAGGAAGAGCGGCGTTTGTTTTACGTGGCCATTACGCGGGCACGGAAAAAACTTACCCTAACTTCGGCGCAAACACGCTACCGTTTCGGCACGTTGCAGTTTTGCGAAGAGAGCCGTTTTTTACATGAAATTCCAGAAAAATATATTCATAAAACACAAAAAGCATCTATGGGGCGCAATATTTGTATTACTGATGGTAATGAAGCAACACCGTCGCACTTCATTCCGATAAATGAAGCCGTGCTGCACAAACGGCGCGTAAATGAACAAAAACCCACTCAAAGCGTAGGAAAAGAAGCACGTGCCGACCAAATTTATGTAGGACTGCGTGTGTACCACGACAAATTCGGCTACGGAAAAGTAACACAAACCGATGGAGCCGACGCAGACAAAAAAGCGATTGTTACATTCGATTCCGTGGGAAATAAGACCCTACTTTTAAAATATGCCAAATTAGTAATCCCATAATTATGAAAGAAACAAAGACTTACCAAGATGCTTTTGAAGAGTTGCAACTTTTGGTGCGCAAAATGGAAAATGCCGAAATCCCCGTGGACGAACTGGCTAATATGATCAAAAGGGCAACACTGCTCATCAATATTTGCAAGAAAAAATTAACCGACACAGAGGAGGAAGTGAAATCGTTGTTGGAACAATTATAAAAATGATAATAATAAAAAATCTGTTAAAAAACCTTTATAAAAACTATATCTTCGCCGCCGTTAATCACAAATTACCATCATTATGCACATAGCCGTAGCCGGAAATATTGGTTCTGGAAAAACAACCCTCAGCGGTATGCTTGCCAAGCATTTTGGCTGGGAAGCCCTTTATGAAAGTGTGGAAAATAACCCCTATTTGGTTAGTTTCTACGAAGATATGCAACGCTGGTCGTTCAATCTTCAAGTCTATTTTCTTAACAGCCGCTTCCGACAAGTGGTTGAAATTCGAAAAAAGAAAAAAGATGTGATTCAAGACCGAACTATCTATGAGGATGCTCGCATCTTTGCTCCCAATTTGCACGCCATGGGATTGATGCCTACTCGCGATTTTGAAAATTATTCTTCGCTGTTTGATTTGATGATGCAATTTTTGCAACCACCCGATTTGTTAATCTACCTGAAAGCAGATGTTCCAACTTTAGTCTCACAAATTCAGAAAAGAGGCAGAGAGTATGAAACATCTATCCGTTTAGATTATCTTAAATCGTTGAATGATAGGTATGAAGAGTGGATTTCAAAATATAACGACGGCAAATTGTTGATTGTGGATGTAAACACAATTAAATTTGCAGAAAACCCCGAAGATTTCGGAACCATCATTGAGATGGTAAATGCGGAACTTTATGGGTTATTTTAAAAATAAAATTATGAAAGGACAGTATCTTTATCGGGATGTTTCAAAAGTAACCACCCATGTATTGCAACGAATGCGCAACGAGGGTGAAAAAATTGCCATGCTCACGGCGTATGATTATTCAACAGCACGCCTGTTGGATGAAGCAAAAATTGATGTGATTTTGGTGGGCGATTCGGCAGCCAATGTGATGGCCGGCTTCAAAACCACTTTACCCATTACCTTGAACGATATGATTTATCACGCTTCTTCTGTGGTGCGGGCGGTGGAACGCGCTTTGGTTGTGGTAGATATGCCGTTTGGCGCCTATCAGGGAAACTCAAAAGAAGCGCTGGCTTCTGCCATCAGAATTATGAAAGAATCGGGCGCAGATGCCGTGAAAATGGAAGGCGGCAAAGAGATTGCGGAAAGTATTGACAGGATTTTGAGCGCCGGAATTCCCGTGATGGGGCATTTGGGACTTACTCCGCAAAGTATCAACAAGTTCGGAACTTACACCGTGCGCGCTACCACCCAAAAAGAAGTAGAAAAACTGTTAGAAGATGCAAAAATTTTGGAAGAGTGCGGTTGTTTTGCTTTGGTTTTGGAAAAAATTCCTGCCACAATCGGAAAAAAAGTTACCGAAAGCATCAACATCCCCACTATCGGGATTGGCGCAGGACCCGGAACAAGCGGACAAGTTCTTGTTTTCCACGATATGATGGGCTATACCCAACAATTTTCTCCACGGTTTTTACGCCGGTATCACAATTTTTCGGAAGAGATTATTGGTGCAGTAACCAACTATATTACAGACGTAAAACAATGCAGTTTCCCTAACGAAAAAGAACAGTACTAAACGAATCTATTCATGGCAGACAAGTCAGAGTATCCTCTATTGGATGAGGTACGGTTTCCCAAAGATATAAAAAAAATTCCCGTTGTCCAATTGCCGCAGTTGTGCAATGAATTACGTCAATTTATCATTTCAAAATCGGCAAACAATGCCGGACATCTTGGAGCAAGTTTGGGTACCGTTGAACTCACTGTTGCCATTCATTATGTTTATGATACACCTACCGATAAATTGGTTTGGGATGTGGGACATCAGGCTTATGCACACAAAATTATCACCGGAAGAAAAGAGCAGTTTTCTACAAACCGAAAATACAAAGGAATAAGCGGATTCCCGAAGCCAAGCGAGAGTGAGTATGACGCATTTGGCACAGGACACGCATCTACTTCAATATCATCTGTTTTGGGTATGTCAACAGCAGCTCGGTTAGCCGGAGATGAAACCCAACAACACATTGCCGTTATCGGAGACGGTGCAATGGGCGGCGGAATGGCTTTTGAAGCCATGAATCAAGCCGGTGGCGAACAAACCAATATGTTAGTCATTCTCAACGATAACCGAATTGCTATTGATGAAAATGTGGGCGCCATGAGCCAATATCTGCTCAAAATTACCAGCTCAAAATCTTACAACCGCGTAAAAAAGAAACTCTGGAATTTTTTCAACTTTAGTAATTTTATTCGACAGGGGTTTAGCCGGCTGGGGAACGCCATAAAAGGTCAGATTGTAAGTAAAAGTAACTTGTTTCAACAACTTGGGTTTCGCTATTTTGGACCTGCAGACGGACACGATGTAGTAAAATTGGTTCGCATTTTATCCAATCTAAAAGAGATTCAGGGACCAAAATTGTTGCACATTGTTACGGTAAAGGGTAAAGGGCTACAAAAAGCGGAAGAAAATCAGGTTGCCTACCATTTTCCCGGAAATTTTGATGCGGAGACCGGAGAACTTATCGCGCCCGATGAGCAAAATACACCACCAAAATATCAGACTGTTTTTGGAGAAACCATTTTAGAGTTGGCGCTTAAAGATGAAAAAATTGTAGGAATTACGCCTGCCATGGCAACCGGTTGTTCATTAACAATTATGCGTGAAAAACTTCCGCACCGTGTTTTTGATGTAGGAATTGCCGAACAGCACGCCGTTACTTTTGCGGCGGGGCTTGCGGCGGCGCGCTACATCCCGTTTTGCAACATCTATTCCTCGTTTTTGCAACGCGGCTACGACCAAATTATTCACGACGTAGCCCTGCAACAACTGCCCGTTATTTTTTGCATCGACCGCGCCGGATTGGTAGGCGAAGACGGACCGACTCACCATGGTATTTTCGACCTGGCATTTTTGCGCACCATTCCCAACATCATTATTGCCTCGCCGCTTAATGAATCTGAATTAAGAAATATGATGTTTACTGCTTATAATGAACGAACTAAGCCGTTTACCATTCGCTATCCGCGGGGAAAAGGAGTAATCACAAATTGGAAGATGCCATTAGAAAAATTGGAAATTGGAAAAGCAAATTTACTCAAAAAAGGAAAAGATATCGCAGTGTTGTCGCTTGGACCGCTCGGTAATAATGTTGCCAAAGCCATTTTAATACTTGAAAAAGAAGGAATTACACCAACCCACGTAGATGTTCGTTTTCTAAAACCTTTTGATAAAAAAATGTTGGATGAAATTTGCAACACGCATCACACCATCATTACCGTTGAAGACGGAACAGTTATTGGCGGATTATATTCCGAAGTATCGGAATATATAGTTGAAAAACAATATCATACAAAAATCATCCCCATAGCCATACCGGATACATTTGTAGAACACGGCGATGTGGCAAACCTATATAAAGCGGTAGGGTTTGATGTGGAAGGGATTATGCAATGTATAAGAATGTGCTGAAGGGGAACTGTAGGTAAGCAATGTTTTTTATACAAAGAAATAATTAATACTTTTGTCGCAGTCTTAAAATATCATCATTATGAATGTACAAACAAAGGAAATCAAAAAGAAAACCCGCGAAGAGATTATTGCGGCACTTAAACCAAAATTTAAAATAAGCGAACTGGTTTGTCCGCACACTTTCGAAAAATTTGGAGAGAAAAGTTGGCAATTCTTGAACACGGAATTGCTTGAAACAATAATGGTGTTGCGTTTTGATATTTTTGGTGTGGGTATGAGCATCAATTATGGAACATCAACCCAAAGAGGATTAAGATGTAATATTTGCCAACTTGTTAAAGAAC
>Ga0209737_10002226_pt1 | contig 13557 bp, 11 predicted proteins | sample TergutCu122P3_FD_187284 | JGI IMG/M metagenome (GOLD analysis project Ga0209737, IMG submission 187284) | Cubitermes ugandensis P3 segment gut microbial communities from Kakamega Forest, Kenya - Cu122 P3 (SPAdes) (version 2) | ecosystem: Host-associated > Arthropoda: Insects > Digestive system... | reverse complement strand
GGTGCTACGCACCTTACGTTTATGTCATATTAAATCCTACAAATATTTTCGGTGCTCTGCACCTTTTGCGCTGTCGCTTACAAATTGTAAGCAATTGGAAAAATCATTTGACTTTTAGGACAGCCTCTTTTTTCTAATGTCTATTCCACAATTTTTTCATATCTTTGCCGAAACAAAAAATTATTTGAAATAATGAAAATTTTACAGACTACCGTTTTGGTGTTGAGCATAGCAATTACTACTGCATTTGCACAAAACACGCCTGCACAAATTTTGCAACCCGACAATTCCGACACTGTGCTTTTTACCAATTTCAACACAAATTTAGATAATTTGGTAAATTTGTATTACGTCAATCAATCGCAGTATTGGAAATATGCCAATCGTCCGTTGGGCGAAATGGCAACGACAAAAGTGCCTGAATTTAGCCCCGAAGTATATAAAACTCGCATAGCGAAAATTCCCACCGTTGTGCCGCTTTCGTACAACGACCAAGTGCAGGCTTATATTAATGTGTATGCCTTCAAACGCCGCAACCAAGTGGAAATTATGATGGGGCTTGCCGAATTTTATTTTCCCATATTTGAAGAAGTTTTTGAACGATACAACGTGCCGCAGGAATTGAAATATTTGGCAGTTATAGAATCGGCGCTCAATCCGCGAGCTACTTCGCCAATGGGTGCTGCCGGATTGTGGCAGTTTATGCCTGCCACCGGAAAAATTTATAACCTTGAAATCAATTCATTTATCGACGACCGGCGCGACCCAATGAAATCGACCGTTGCCGCGGCGCAATATTTGGGCGTGTTGTATAGAATGTTCGATGACTGGATACTTGCCATAGCCGCCTACAATTGCGGTCCGGGCAATGTGCGCAAAGCAATAACACGTGCCGGCGGAAAAAACAATTTTTGGGATATTTACAACCATTTACCCAAAGAAACCCGCGGCTACGTACCGGCATATATCGCTGCCTACTACGTTTTTGAACACCACGCCGACCACAATTTATGGGCACGTGAAATTCAATTTCCACCAAGTGTAGATACTATTCATATCACACAACGTATTCATTTACAACAAATAAGCGAAGTGCTTAATATGCCATTGCAATTGTTGCAAGATATTAATCCGCACTGCCGCACGGGCGTATTTCCACACACCGATAAAGTTCACGCACTCTATTTGCCCATGGAATATGTATCGCCATTTTTGCAGTTCCAAGATTCTATTTTTGCTTACAATGATAGTATTCTTTTTAACGACTATCGCCTTGTGCAATCGCCTGCAAATGCTCCGGCGATGGCAACTGTGGGAACCACTTCGGGCGGAAAAACCACCGTATATTATTATGTAAAAAAAGGCGATAATTTGGGCTTGATTGCCAAATGGTACAATGTGTCGGTACCCGATATAAAAACATGGAATAAATTGAAAACCACCAGTTTAAGTGTCAATCAAAAATTATCGCTACAAGTTCCTGCCGAATACAAAGATTATTATTCCAAAATAACGAACATGAGTTTGTCGCAAAAACAAAATTTAACCCGCCCCACTGCGGCACAAAAAAATACTGTGGCTGTGGCGCAAACCTCAACGCCAAAAGCAGCTGCGCCACCGGCAAATAATCAAACAACAACCAAAGCAGCCGTGCCAACAGCCAACAATCAAACAACAATCAAACAGGAAAGCAACGGCAAAAGCTATCTGTATCACACCGTTGCCGCCGGCGAAACCTTGTATTCAATTTCAAAAAAATACGATAACGTAACCGTCGACAGTTTGCGCAATTTGAATAATTTGAGCGAATCGAGCAAACTGAGTATTGGAATGAAACTGAAAGTAAAAGCTATTTAGGGGACGAGGGATTAGGAAACAAGGAGACGAGGAATTATGAACATAGAAATAATGTCGCCGGTAGGTTCGTATGAATCGCTTATGGCAGCAATACAAGCCGGTGCCGGTTCGGTGTATTTTGGCATTGAACAACTCAATATGCGTGCGCGTTCTGCCAATAATTTTACTACCGAAGACCTTGCCAATATTGTACAAATTTGCAACGAACACGGTGTAAAATCGTATCTTACCGTCAATACCATTATTTTCGATAGCGATATGGAAACGTTGCACACGATAATGCAAACGGCAAAGAAACACAACATTAGTGCAGTGATTGCCAGCGATATAGCCGCTATTTTGTGCGCTCGCGAATACGGCGTTGAGGTGCATATTTCAACACAATTGAATATTACAAATTTTGAAGCGGTAAAATTTTATGCGCAATTTGCCGATGTAGTTGTTTTGGCTCGTGAAATGACTTTACCGCAAGTAAAAAAAATAGCAGAGGCAATCAAAGAATACAATGTGTGCGGACCTTCGGGCGAATTGGTACGCATAGAAATGTTTGTACACGGTGCATTGTGTATGAGTGTTTCGGGGAAATGTTATTTGAGTTTGCATGAGCAAAATTATTCTGCCAACAAAGGCGCGTGCTTGCAAACGTGCCGCAAAGGTTACATTGTAACCGAAAAAGAAAGCGGCAACGAACTTGAAATCGACAATGAATATATCATGTCGCCCAAAGATTTGTGTACTATTGGATTTTTGGACGAAATGCTCGATGCCGGTGTTGAAGTTTTGAAAATAGAAGGACGTGCCCGCAGTGCCGAATATGTAAAAACCGTTACCCAGTGTTACCACGAAGCGGTTAAGGCAATTTCCGAAAATACCTACACCGAAGAAAAAATTGCCGATTGGAAAGCCCGTCTCGCAAAAGTGTTCAATCGTGGATTTTGGAACGGCTACTATTTAGGGCAACGCCTTGGCGAATGGAGTAAAAACTACGGCAGCGAGGCAACAACCCGAAAAATGCGCGTGGGAAAATGCACAAATTTTTTCTCAAACCTTAACGTTGCCGAATTTCTAATGCAATCAGACGAATTGTGCGTTGGCGACGAAATTCTTATAACCGGCACAACAACCGGCGTAGTGGAACACACCGTTGACGAAATTCGAGTAAACTTACAAAAAGTGGAAAAAACCGTAAAAGGAGAAAGTTTTTCGATGCAAGTGCCTGTGAAAATTCGTAGGGGCGATGTGCTTTATAAGGTTATACCCCTCTGAAACTTTTCCAAAGTTTAGAACTTTGGAAAAGTTGTTTTACCCAAACGTCAACTCAACCCTATCTTCCGACAGTTTTTTTATTCCTATGGGCGTTTTGAAATAATTACCAACGCCCTTAACCAGCCCCATATACAAATCTATCAAGTTTCTCTTCGATATATAGTTCACAATAATGGTATTTTCATCAACTTCTTCAACTTTAAACTTGGGCGGGTGTGCATTGGGTATCATACTTGTTACATGTTCATGAACTTTATCCATTCCCATAATAAATTCCTTTGCAGTTTTATTCTGTATGTAATATATGCGGCTGATTTTGGGTGCATATATTCTTACCCAATAATCGCCAAACATATCGTAGAGTTGCTGTTTTGAAAGATTGAGCACTGTACATATATTTCCAAAAATCTTGAAAACTATCTGGTCGTCAATGTCCGATATTGGTCTAATCAACATGTTGGGTTTCTGCCCCGACTGTTGCAATATCTCTTTCCATGTTTGCCCGCCATAATAATCGTTTACCATTTCGGCACAGCATTTAACAATTGAACCTTTCATAACAACACTTTTTTACGTAATTATCTCGCTTTTACTTAGCAAATATACGCAAAAAAATACAAATAAACAATCTTTGTGATATATTTTTATTTGCAATTCATTACTATTCACTAAAAAAGGCTTCCCTGATTAGCATTTTCCCACTGCGCAGGGTCTGCCGATTTTTCGGTTGCTGAACCTGCGGTCAGTGAACTTGTCGAACCTGTCGAAGTATCTTCTTCCTCGATTTCCTCATCATTTGAGTCTATTTCAGGTGTTTTGTCCAATGGCTCGCCAAAAATCATAGTGCCAATGGTAAAAGTAGAAACACGTTTGCCACGAGCTTTTACGCCTTTTACACCTATAAATTCGTCAACATCAATCAATTCCGGTTCGCGAGCGGCGTGTTTGCCGCTGAAATTAACCTGCAATTGCGGGTATAAATCGTCGTTCAAAAGAATGAGTTTCGATTGTTCGTGGTCGCCTATAAAGCTCAGGTATTTCGATGTTTCTTCGATTTCAAAGCGTTTTATGTAGTAATTATCTTGTTCGGCATCGAAAAATACGGCTGTCCAAATTTTTGAATCGTCGAATTTTTCTATTGTGTGAATGTTTATTTCGTAGTGATTGCTCAAATCAAAGGTTGTGAGCGTGTATTTTCCGTCGGTGGTAATGACTAAAATTTTGTCGGAACCTTTAAATTCTCCCAAGAAATCACCGTAACCGCCGTCGTTTAGGCGTTTGGTTTCGGGATTGTAATAGATTTTACGTCCGCCAAGAGTTGAAACGCCTTCTTCGATTTTTAGGATTTTGAGCGTTGGGTGTTTGGTCAAAATATTTCCTAACGAACTGCGTCCTTTGATTGCTTGGGTGCTAAAATCAACCTCAAACACATTTTTGCGCAAGCGCACATTCGGACGCAAATATACTTTGATAATTTCCGCCTCGCCGTTCGGATTTGCACTGAAATACAGTATCTTAGAATTTTTCTCGCCTTTCGTAACATTGTATTCTTTATCGCGGGTAATGCCCGTAACGTTGAAACGTTTCATATACACAATGCCGGTTTTTCCGTCGCGGTAGGCGGCATTGTAAATAGTGCGCTCATCATTTTTACGGAACACGCCAATATGAATAATGTTTTTACCGAAAAATGCCTTTTCCGACACTTTCGATATTCGGTAACTGCCGTCTTGCATAAATACGATAATGTCGTCAATATCGGAACAATCGCACACAAATTCGTCTTTTTTCAAGCCTGTTCCCACAAAACCGTCAGCATAATTTGCATACAATTTAGTGTTTGCAATCACAACTTGCGTAGCTTCGATTTGCTCAAAATTGCGAATTTCGGTTTTGCGTTCCCGTCCTGCGCCGTATTTTTTGAGAATTTGCGCAAAATAGTTAATCGTGTAATCTACAATATGTTCGAGGTGGTTTTTTACCTCTTCCATTTCAAAATCAATGTCTTTTATATGCTCATCGGCTTTGAACGAACTGAATTTTGAAATGCGTTTGATAGGAATATTCGAGAGCATCACGCAGTCTTCGCGGGTAACGGCTCGCCAAAATTTCTTGACGTATGGTGCCAAACCCTTGTCGATAGTGGTTAAAATTTCCTCTTCGGTTTTACAGGGTTTGATTAATTCGTACACCTCTTTTTCAATAAAAATCTTTTCCAACGATGTTTTAATCCAATCCTCTTTCAATTCGTGCATACGAATTTCCAATTCTTGGCGCAACAAATCACGAGTATTATCGGCAGAAATGCGCAAAATTTCGCTTACGCCAATAAATTGCGGGTGTTTGTCTAAAATCACGCTCGCATTGGGCGAAATTGAAATTTCACAATCGGTAAACACATAGAGCGCATCAATAGTTTCGTCGGGCGATACGCCTGCCGGCAAATGCACAAGAATTTCTACATTGGCAGCCGTGTTGTCGTCCACCTTCTTGACTTTTATAGTGCCTTTGTCGTTGGCTTTGAGTATGCTATCAATAATTTGCGAAGTGGTGCGGCTAAACGGCACATCGGTAATTGCAAGCGTTTTGTTGTCGATTTTTGTGATTTTGGCACGCACTTTTATAGAGCCGCCACGCAAACCGTCGTTGTATTTACTCACGTCAATCATACCGCCCGTTGGGAAATCGGGAAAAAGTTCAAATGACTCGCCTTTCAAATATTTGATGCTTGCCTCTAAAAGTTCCACAAAATTGTGGGGCATAATTTTACTTGCCATACCTACGGCAATACCTTCCACGCCTTGCGCCAAAAGCAATGGGAATTTTACCGGCAGCGTAATCGGCTCTTTATTTCTACCGTCATACGAGGCTTTCCACACCGTAACTTTGGGATTGAACACTACTTCGAGCGCAAATTTCGACAAACGAGCCTCAATATAACGCGAAGCCGCCGCACGGTCGCCGGTATAAATATTCCCCCAGTTTCCCTGCATATCTATAAGCAAATCCTTTTGCCCCAAACCCACCAAAGCATCGCCAATAGAGGCATCGCCGTGAGGGTGGAATTGCATGGTGTGTCCTATAATATTGGCAACTTTGTTGTAACGTCCGTCGTCCATACGTTTCATAGAATGTAAAATACGGCGTTGCACCGGTTTTAAACCGTCGTTCACGTAAGGAACAGCGCGTTCCAAAATTACATAAGACGCATAATCCAAAAACCAATTTTCGTAATGTCCCGAAAGGTAGGTAATATGTCGAGCACCGGTTTCGGGCTGTTCTTCCGGTAATTCTTCTGTTTGCAATTCTATTTCGTCGCTCATAATTTGTAGGGGAAAATATTTTATAGCAAAAATACGAATTAATTATAAATTAAATGTGATGTGACCTTTTAAAGTTGTTTCAAAAATTCTTCTTGCCCAAGCATTTATATTGGTATATTGTTTTGTCAATATACCATTTGAGGTTCTAAATAATAATTTCGGCGGTGCATATTCGACAGAATTATCACAAACATACAGCCTATCAACAACAGGAACAAGTACCGAACAATTCGCAATAGATTTATAATATCTACTTGTAATTTTTTGCATTGGCACATCGTGTCCGCCTCTCATTACTCGGTTTGCAACACGTTCTGCATTTATTTTAGGATTATTTGTTCCTATAAAAAACAACCGAATAAAATAACCTTTTGCTTTTGCTTTTTCGATAAATGAAATTTTATCATCTGCCGATAAAACTGTTTCAAAAATAAGACTTTGACCATTGGCAATACAGGTTTCTCGCATATTAGTAGCATATTTTGCTGCTTTAAGTACAGTTTTTTTATCATTCCAATCGCCAAACATATCGCGAGCTATATTGTCGGGATTAATATACACACAGTCCTCCGCCCATTTATTTTTCAGTATTACATTTGTAACAGAGGTTTTCCCCGAGCCATTAGGTCCGGCGATTATCAGCAATCGTGGTCTTTCTTTTTGCATAATCAAACTAATTGCATTTCTTTTGTTTTTTTCTCTTTGACTACTCTAACTGATGGTTTCCCTATCGTAGTAGGTTTCGTTTTATTATAACCGATAACAACTCTCTCACGTTTCTTCCCCTCTTGAATTTTAGAGAATTCAACCTTAGCTGTTTCCATAAAATTAGCAGTCAATTTTGCTATTAGTTTATCTGCTTCAGAAACTTGAAAGGTTGTTTGCGTATTTCTTTCGTGAGCTTGCTCGGTTGCTTGTTTGATATTTTCTAATACCGTTTTCTGTAATTCTTTTTTCTCGCGACAAACTTCATTGCCAACTTCTTGCATAATGGCATATAACTGCTCATCAGTAGGTTCGGCATCCCACGAAAAACGATAATTCATATCTACTGTTGCCATGATTTTAATTTTAATATTTCACAAATATAACAAACTTTTCAAAAAATATACTACACAATACTCGAAAATTCCATTGTACTACCCACTATTCTCTGAAATTTAAATATGTATCGTCGTAAATTATGCGTTTTATAGGATTTTTTACAGACACCTATTGGACACCAATTAGACACTGATTACTGTTTTTTTAGCTCCGTTGAGCTCGTACTTTGTACTTCGGTTCATTGATTTTATTTTGTGGCATTTCTATTTTCAATCTATTTTTTTCGATTGAAGCGTGTTCACAAACAACACATCGCCTATATTATTAAACTCCGAGAAAAACTCCGTATTTCCGTGTTTAATTGCTTCTTCGTGGAAACCAATAATGGTCAGTCCCGCATTTTGGGAATGTTCGGCAACTACTTCGCCAATGGTTTGATTCCCCGAAAAACCAATTATTTCGATATTTGCCAGCGTTATGGGCAGTCGTCCGGCGGCAATCAGTTCTTCTATTTCATTTTTAACCTCTTCGCTTTTACCATTGCCACAGATAATGAAAATCTTAATGCAGCTTTTCTTCCAGTCGGGGTGCGCCATGATTATGTATCCGAGCAAAATCATCAGATTGGTGTTTTTTTCATCGGTGGTTCGTATCCACACATGAATTCCGTTGCGAAAACGGATTGGCTGTGTGCTGTTACCGAATATACATATATCAAAATTGCCTGCGTGAACAAGACCGGTATTTTCGAGTATTCGCTTCAATTCTTCGGGGCGGTTTTTGTCATATTCAAACACAACCATATTGTTTTCCATTCCCGAAATCGACGGTGATTGAATAATTTGTGCAACCGCCGATGTATACGACGGCGAAATCATGGTATCGAGATAAAGAGTGTTTTTGAGGTTTTTCATGTTGTTAACAAGTTCTTTCAACAATTCCTGCGATTCGGTACATGTTTGTTTGCAGTAATATCCTTCGATAAAATGAAAATAAGTTCCAAAACCGTGCCGGTGGCTCATCCAGCGCATCAGGTCGAGCACTTTTTCGCGTTTGAGCGAATTTGACGAGATACATATCGCAGCGGGTCGCCATTCTTCGTCGTCCATGTTCATTTGGTGTTTTTGCATGAAAATCTGCAATCGTCTGTTCAACTGAAAAAGAGCTTCTTTGAAGATACTTATCACCCCTTTCTGCTCTTTATTGGTATTTTCGATAACAAGGTAAATAAGAATTATGATGATGTACGATAAGAGCGTGTAAAACGGATTTATCTTAAACATTACCCACACCGAAAGCAAAAATCCGCCTAACGAAAAATACCATTTCGATTTGAAACGCGGACGATACGACGGCGGCGAGCCGAAGTGATTGAGAAATGATATAAGGTTCAATGAGCCGTAAGTGATTAAGAAAAACATGGAAATGATTTGTGCTACGGCATCTACACTGCCCATCATCACAAAAATAAGAGCAATAAGAACGGTTACGATGGAGGCATTGACCGGTTCGCGGCTTTCGCCTTTTCCTTTTGCAAGAAAAGAATTAATATGTTTTAACGGTAAAGATTTATCGCAGGCTAATGCTTGAAGCGTGCGCGGTGCCACCAAGATAGAACCGATTCCCGACGAAAATGTGGCGGCTGCCAACCCTATCGGAATGACAATAAATCCCCAAACGGCTATTTTCGACATGATAAGTTGTTCGCTTAGCAAATCAGCTTGCGAAGCAGAAACCGATAATTTCCACACCACTAATAAATAAACCACCAACCCTGTAATTGTTCCGAGCATTGTTCCGAGCGGAATGGATTTACCCGGGTTTTTCAAATCGCCGCTTAATCCCACACCTGCCGTCATTCCCGTAAAGGCGGGAAAACAGATAGCAAACCATATAAAAAACTCCTTTCCTTCGAAAAACTTAAAAACATCGCCCGGCAATCGCGTAATGTCTTCACCCGCATCAATGGGTTTTCCAAAAAAGAAAAGCAACAGCGACACAGCCAAAATACCCGTTATGATATACAACATTTTCAGCCCCGAGCCGGAGCCTTGCCTCAACATCACAAACGCCAAAATGCCTAAAGCGGGCACGCTGATAACCTGTCGCGGTAACTGAACTCCATAACACGAATGTACCCAATCGAACAGCGGCGCAAACGCCTCCGTAAACGCAATGATATAAAACGCCACGCTGATAGCCTGCGAAAGATAAAGCGTAATTCCGATGGTAGAACCGATTTTCAACCCGAAAGAACGGGAAATAATAAAATACTCTCCGCCGCCTTCCACACGGGTATTTGTGGCGATTTCGGATATTGCAAGCGCGGTTGGAATAGTGATAAGGTGCCCCAAAATCACTAAAAGAATAGCACCCCAAAATCCGAGCGTTCCAACAGCAAAGCCGAAACGCAAAAATAAAATTGCGCCCAAAATAGTAGTAGCCGCAGTGAAATAAACGGGAAGAACTCCAAGACCTTTGTTATTATTACTTTTCATATCTAATCTATTATGCCGTTACAACAATAATTTTTATTTGTTTATACGAATTCATTTTTGTTATAATTTTTGTAATTGCTCTTTTGCTCTATTCTCAATTCGTTGTCCCGCTGCACTGTCCGCTGCTGACGCACAACTCGCCAAATATACAAATAAAATTTAAATTATTGATATTCATTTGTTTATATCACATAAAAAGCGCAACTTTTTGATATTCAATAAGTTTATCATGCAAGGCAAGAAAGAATTTACCCCCAAGATGTTTTATAATCTGAGTTTGGACAGCTTAGTTCCGGCAGACGATTTTCATATTCTAATATTTCATTTATTGTTATTTTATCTTCTTTTTTAATCTATTTTTGCAGGCGTTGGGTCATTTTCTTTAATTCTTTTTCTACATATTTTTTCAATTTCTAAAACATTAGTCGCTCCCGAAATATACACAGTATCGGGAACAAATTCGTCGGAACGATTTTTTCGGCTAACCATTCCTCCAGTCCGGAGTTGTAATGTAATAGTACCTTTTTTATGGTTAATTTCCATATTGCCCGAAAATTGCTCCCAATCAAAGGTGTTGATAATTCCCTTTTTATAGTGCAAAAGCCTGCTTGCTGTTCCAACAAAATATCCTCCTTTTTGGAAAAGTAAATAGAAACCCCACACTAACATTCCAATTCCAACCAAAACAAAAAGCCCGGTTAATAAAGTCGGGAAAATCATTGGTTCAAAATTTTCCCAATTGGCGGTTGTTGCTACTCCATTTGCTTCAAAATGAACGTCTTCGCCTTTAAATAATGGTCCAAAAATGAGTACAACAAAAATGCTTATAAATGCCGTCCAAAATGCACCGAAAAAAATCAGACCGATAGCTCCTCCTGCCGGATTATTTCTTTTGGCAAGCACAGAAAAATCAATTTTTTCTGAACCAACAACCGACAGCAATTCCATCGGCAAAACTCTACTGTTATTCATATTTATTCTTGTTTGTTTTTATTTTTTATTCTGTTTTTTTTCATTTTTCTCAATATAATGAGCCATCAATACCATAAATAGTACGGCTGCAATATAAAACCATTTTCTTTCCCAAATTTCTTCCCACGTATAAGGAGTAATCCGATAACCATGTCTGTAAGGAATAAATTTGTCGAAAAAAATTATTACTGCACACAGCAGTATGCTACCTATAATGTATGTGCGAATCTTTTTCATTGTGTGGTTAATAAATTTACTGAACCAAAGTAAGCCGCAAACCAAAATAAGCACCGCCATAGCTCGAAAGATTATAGCTGCGATGAGCCACGTGGTAATTCTCTACATAATCGCCCCAACTGCCGCCGCGAATTACTTGAACAGGTTCTTTGTCGGGAGTGGAAGCGGTAGCTGGTCCTTGTGGATTTACCGCAGGGCTTTTTGCATAATATTTACTATTGTACAAATCGCTGCACCATTCATCTACATTGCCGCTCATATCGTATAAGCCAAGTTCGTTTTTGCCTTTTAAACCCACCGGGTGTGTGCTTACGCCGCTATTGTTGCGAAACCACGCCACTTCGCTTGCATTATTACTGCCGCTATATTTGTAGCCTTTGCTTTTGTTACCGCCGCGAGCGGCATATTCCCACTGTGCTTCGGTGGGAATAGCGAATTTATAGTCTTCGGGCAATTGAGCAGCCAGCAATTTATTCAACTTTTTGCAAAAATTTACACATTCATCGTAATTAATGTAATACATAGGAAAATTATCGCCTTCGCCTCGAAGCTGCCAGTTTGGATTTGCCAATTCCCGCTGTTGGTATATGGTGGTGCCCATTACCGCTTGCCACAATTGTTGCGTTACTTCGTACTGACTCATATAGTAATCCGGCAACGTTACTTTGTGTGCAGGTTTCGCATCGTCTTGGCATTCGCCCAGTTCGCTGGTGCAGCCCATTGTAAAAGTACCGCCTTCTACAAATATCATTTCAAACGGCACCCCATTAACGGTAAATGTAAGATTTTTGTTACCGGCAATTTGCACTTTGTTTTGCGCTTTTGCCGCGTTCTTGCCGGTTTGTTCCAATAAATTTTTCCTCAAATAATCAACATACTCATTCAATTCCTCATCTAAATAAGGAATTTTTTTATTGTCGGCAAAGGTATGCAATACTTCAAAAAGGTTTTTAGCTGTTTTATCTTCCCCAATTTTCAAATAGTAAGCAATTTCTTTTAAAAGATAAAAGCGCACATAATCGAAAATTTTTCGCTCGTCAGTGCTGTTCATATTCAAATATTCGCCTGTTTTTAAATATTTTGGAAATACCGCTTCGTAGTAACTCGCCGGATTTTTTATACCGCGTTCGGCATAACTTGGGTTCGCCGGCGACACGTAATTAACCAACACCATTGGCATTAAATAATCGGTTAAATTCAGTTGACTTTCTTCGGGAAATCCGGCTGTAAAAAACACATTGCGTTTATAAAACTCATTCTTTTGGAGTAAATCCAAAAATGCTTTTTCGCCACGTGTTATGTAACGCCCGTAATAACTTGGTTTTACCGTCCACGTTAATGTGTAGATTGTAATTTTAGTATCGTCCCATTTAATTATTTCGCCCATTGCCGCATATTCTCGTGAACTGAGCGAAAAATCAACAATTTTGTTGTTTTTCAAATAATCAAAATACCATTGAGTTTGCAACAATCCCATATCAACAATGGCAATATCGGGTCGGTATTTTTCCACTGTTTGCAGGTAATAGAGCGGAAAGGTAACATTATCGCCCCAAGTAGCAAGAATGGCTGTTGAGCTGTTGCAGGCATCAAGTGTTTTTCTACTTATATCGAGCATAAAATCGCTAAAACCGCCTCGTTTTTTGCCTTCGCGAAAAGCCCATCGCGCTGAATCGGGTTTGTTTTGATACAGATATTTCATTGCCATTGAACCCCATTCGGCAGTTAGTTTCGAGTAAGGGTCGAGAAGAACCGTTTCACCTGTGTATTTGGGCGATAGCGCTATTACTTTCTCAAATTGTTCACTCGCTTTGTACAATAAATCCAAATTTGATTCTATCATTTTCAGTCCGTCTTTGGCATTTAACCGGCTATATGCGTAACCTAAAAAATAACGGGCTTCGGCATTATTGGGTTGCAGTTTTACCGCTTGTTCCAAATACGTTACCGCCTTTTTATAATCCTGTTGCTCAAATTCTTTTGTAAACTCTGCTTTTCCTTTATTAAGCAAGTCGTTGAAATTGCCGGTTTGCGCATATAATACCGTGCAAATGAGCGTTAATACGATAGTAATTAGTTTTTTCATGTGTATATAATTTTGTAAGTTATTGAATTATAATCATTTCGCTTGGTATGATTTTTCCGAAAATCTTATGGAAATTTCATCTATTAATTTTTAATTCAATGTCGTTTAGTTAAGTAATTTTTCAATCTTCGTGTCTTCGTGTCTTCATGCCGTCGTGTCTTCATGCCGTCGTGTCTTCGTGTTCATTTTTTGCGCGCAAGCGCGTTTTTTTAGAGTAAACACGAAGGCACGAAGACAGAAAGACACGAAGAATATTTTCTTAACTAAACGACAT
>Ga0209737_10002225_pt1 | contig 13576 bp, 6 predicted proteins | sample TergutCu122P3_FD_187284 | JGI IMG/M metagenome (GOLD analysis project Ga0209737, IMG submission 187284) | Cubitermes ugandensis P3 segment gut microbial communities from Kakamega Forest, Kenya - Cu122 P3 (SPAdes) (version 2) | ecosystem: Host-associated > Arthropoda: Insects > Digestive system >... | reverse complement strand
GCCTCTTTGGCTTTTAAATAGGCTTGTCTCCATTCATGTCGAATCATCTTCAACCTGCTTTGGGTTGCCGCAGGCCCGTGGTGGCCGCAACTGGAAGCGACGCACAGCCTCAACAAAACCTTCTTCAAAATGTCGATGTCCTCAAAATGTGGCAGCTTCCTCCATTTGTAAATCCGCAAGGCAATGCCTTCGGCATCCGTAAAGCCCTTGCGTTTAAAACAACGCACATACCCTTCAATGGACTCCAAAAGTGCTTCTCTGCTCCGTTTGTATTCTTCGTTTGTGTGCATGCCAGTCCCCGGTTGCTGAGAGTTTTTCGCCCCTCGCTCAGGCACAAGGGTGGCCTGAGCGCGTTAGAGTACCGGCAACTTTCAAGGAAAAATCCGGCGGCCTTGCGGCCCACGCCCAGACCACCGGGAAACCGGAGGCATGCAAGCGGTGAGCACACCAGTCTCCCGGTGGCTCCCGCCACCTTGAAAGTATAACTCTGGACTCTAACCCAGGCTGCATGAATTCACCCTGCTCCATGCAACTGGCGCACAGTATTCCTGTGCGCTTGCTGGGCACTATAGCGCCTTCTTAGAAGAACGCAAGAGAGCTTTGTGAAGGATTGAGAAATGCCCGTGCAGGCCCTAAGGGTTTTTCTGCTTTTGTGCCCTCGCGAGAACATCAACCACCCTGGGCGAGCCAAGACGCAACTTCTGGTGTGTTGACCAACTCGGCCATGTCTTCGAGAACACTCAGATAAAAATCCGCTTCGGTGCGCACAAGCGCAACTTCCAGCGTGTTGCCAAATTCGGCCATGCCTTCAAACAGCTTTCGCGCTTCTGGGAGATTTCCGGCATTGCAATAAGCGGCAATCAGATTGAAAGCTGCTTTGGCGCGCCAAAACGCAATTGCCGGCGTGTCGCCCAATTCAGCCATGTCCTTCAGCAGCTTCTGCACTTCCAAGAAATCTCCGGCGGTGCCGTAATAGACAATCAGGCTGCTAGCTACACTAGCTCGGTCAAGCGCTATTTCTGGCGTGTTGTCCAACTCGGCCATATCTTCGAACAGCCCTCGCGCTTCCGGGAGTTTTCCAGCCTTGCAATAAGCGGCAATCAGATTAGACGTCGCTTCGGCGTGTTCAAGTGCGTTGCCTAACTCGGCCGCCTTTTCGAACAGTTTTCGTGCTTTGGGGAATTTTATGATTTGGTAGTAAAGGAGACCGAAATTGGAAGCCGCTTTGGCGCGAAAAAGTGCCATCTCTGGTCTTGTGCAACATTCGGCGGTGTCCTTGAACAGCTGTCGGGCTTCCGAGTGATTTCCAGCTTTGCAATAAGAAAGTATCGAATTGAAAGCCGTTTTGGCGCGCTCAAGTGCATCCTCCGGTGTGTCGACAAGTTTGACCATGTTCCTGAACAGCTGTCGGGCTTCCGAGAGATTTCCGGCTTTGCAATAAGCAAGTATCAAATTGAAAGCCGTTTCGGCGCGCCAAAACGCAATCCTCTGTGTATCGCCAAACCCGGCCATGTCTTCGAACAGCTTTCGCGCTTCCGGCAAATCTTCGGCATTGCAACAACCCTTCACCAAATTGAAAGCCGCTTTGGCGTGCCAAAACGCAATCTCCTGCGTGTCGCCAAATCCGGCCATCTCCTTGAAGAGTTTTCGTGCTTCCGGGAGTTTTTTAGCATTGCAATACTTGGCAATCAGCTCAGAAGCCGCTTCGGCGTATTTGAGCGCGATTTCCGGCGTGTCGTTAAATGCAGCCATGTTTTCAAACTCGGGGAGAGAGTTCTCACCAAAATAACCCGTCATCGAATTGTAAGTCGCACTGGCGCGCCGCAGCGCACTCTCCGGTATTTTGAGCATGTTGTTGGCTGGCTTTCCGTCAATGTCATAATAGGCCAGACAAGTAGCCGCCTTGGCGCGCCACAACGCAATTTCCGGTGTGCCGCCGAACTCAGTCATGTCTTCGAGCAGCTTTCGTGCTTCCGGGAGGTTTGCAGCCTTGCAATAGTCGACAATCAGATTGAAAGCCGCTTTGGCCAAATAAAGCGAAATCTCCGGTGTTTTTCCAAAGTTGGCCATCTCCTCGAACAGCTTTCGCGCTTCCGGGAAGTTTCCGGCTTTGCCATAGTCGCTCAGCAGGTTGAAAGCCGCTTTGGCGCGATGAAGCGCAATGTCCGGTGTGTGGCACAACGTGGCCATGTTTTCGAATAGTTTGCGCGCTTCTGGCAAGTTTCCGGCTTTGCCATAGTGGGCAATCAGATTGACAGTCGCTTTGGCGCGACGAAGCGCAACTTCTGGCGTGTCGCCCAATTTGGCCATCTCATCGAACAGCTTGTGTGCTTTTGGCAACTCTCCGGCATCGCAACAACACTTCACCAAATTGAAAGCCGCTTTGGCGTGCCAAAGTGCCATGTCCGGGGCGCCGCCAAGTTGGCTTGCTGTTTGCCATATTTTGCTTGCGTCGGCAGGGTTGAGAAAAGCTGTCAGGTTGACAAAGGCCTGCATCCAGGCCTTTTGGCTGGGCTTGTTGGTTGGCATCGACGACAAGAAGAGCTCGGCGATGTTTTTTGAGTCGTCCGAGGCAAAGTCCTGCGCACAGCGGCTGAAAAAAGAGAAGGTTTCCTGTGGGGCTTCTTGCCAACAAGTCTTCAGCAATTCTTCCAACTGCTTTTGGTCAATGCGTTGCTTGAAGGGATTTCCGCCTGCGCAATTTAGCACAAATCGCTCTCCAAGGAGGTCAGGCTCCATGGGATAGAAGAGGAAGAGGTTTTGCCCCTTTTCTTTTCGGAGCTTGCCCAGGCCGGAATTCCACAAAAGGGAGTGCCGAGGCTGCAGATGGCAGGCACCCAGCTTTCCGCCTGTGCATGTGGAAAGAAGCAGGGCGCGAAGCAGGGTAGAGTCGTTTTCCACGCCCGCAGGCTTCCAAGAGCGCTCAAATTCTTGTTCGATGGCAAAGTCAAGCAGTTCATTCGGGGCTATTTCAGCTTTGGGGTTCACCTTCGCAAGGTAGCCCGCAAGCAACATGGCGAAGAGGGGGCGTTTTCTCTTGTCCAGCTTGGAGAGTTTGTCCAAAAACTCCGGAAGGCCCAAAAGAGGGTGGGGGGACTGCCAAACCTCTTTGGCCGTTTGCTGGGCAAGCCGATAAAGCCCCTCGTCGCTGACGGAGCTCAATTCAAAAGGCTGTTGACAGCGCATGGTTTTGTCCAGCTGAGCATACCAATCGAGCTCTTGCCCGGTTTCATTGCGCTCCTTATATTCCCGCTCCAACAGCAGAATGCGGATGCGCTTCCCGCCCAACTCATTCCTTTGTGCGCGCCGCATCAGCGGGGTGAAAATGCGGGCTATGTTGCCTGCGTCGCCGGAAAACTCCCGCGCCACATAGTCAAAAACCAGCAGCGTATCCGCTTCAGGACGCCATGCATGCCAAACCTCCATGTCCGTATTTTCCAAACTCACAAACCCTGCGTGCCACTGCTTTTCGCGCTGGAGGAATTCGCAAAATTCAAGCGCCGTCCGGCTTTTGCCGCTGCCCGCGCCGCCGGCAATCAGCCACCAGCACAAGGGCTCCGCTGAAGCATAAAAACCCTCAAATGCCTCCCACACCTTTTCTGGACGGACATAGTCAACGGCGCGGTCCGCAAAGCGCAAACGCAGAAAAGTAGGGCGCTCCCTTTTGTCATCCGTTTCCCGTTGAAGGTTGCGAAAGGCCGGGCCCTTCGTACCCGTAGGGGGCGGAGGCGGGAGCTTTTCACCCGTTGGCGGGGCTTGAATGAGGGCGAGGATTCTTTCCCACTCCGCCAAGGCGATGTGGTTATTCCAGGGCTTTAAGAGGGTGGGGACAAAGTCATCCACATGTGCCTGAGGCAGAATGGGGTAGAATTTATTGTTGAGGCCACCGCTTTCATACAGGTCCACCGTGACGATGGCGCCCTCCCAGGTGCTGCCCTTGCCACCGCCTCTTTTTTCAAACCCTCGCTTATAGGCTTCCCCGCAAATGCACAGCACCACATCGGCATCCTCAATGCTGTGCAGCATCCACGCCTGCCAACCTTGCGTGGGCGGACGTTCCAAATGTGCATGGTCCGAGAGGGCTTCAATTCCCTGCTGCTTCAACCATTGCACCAGTGCGCCAACCTCAGACTGGACCTTGTCTTTGTGGGCATAGCTGATGAAGACTCTCTTCACGGAAGACATGGCGTTTTCTTCTGTTTGCGCGCGCATTGTCTGAAAAATAATGTGTCTGTAGAGTTTGAAGCCCCCGTTTCCCTCTTCCGCCTACCTTTGTTTAGCAGCAAAAAGCAGCCAGGGCAAGGCGCAACCTTGTTAGGCGCTCGCAAAGCACCGCTGCGTGGGGCGGCGGGAATGAAACGCCTTTGTGCGTCACAGTTTTTCAGAGCTGAACTTCGGTTGTCTATGCGCTGAGCAGCGCCTGTTTTTGAAAAATGTGGACAAGCCATGAGACACTGCTTTACTCGACAAGGTTTGCATACATAGAAAGTCCGTCCACCGTTGGCGGACTGCTCTACATACACCGAAGGCGTTTCTGTCATGGACATTCCACGAATTTTCAATATTACCGAAAGTGCTCACCGCATTCACAACCCTTTCACGCCGGAGAAGCTTGCCACCCTCGGTGCGGCCTTGCGCCTGGAGCCGGGGACACGCATGCTCGACTTGGCCAGCGGCTCGGGCGAAATGCTGTGCACCTGGGCGCGTGAGCATGAGATTAGAGGCACGGGTGTTGACATGAGCTCGGTGTTTACGGAGCACGCAAGGCGCCGTGCCGAGGAGCTCGGCGTTGCCCAGCGCGTCCAATTCATCCACGGCGACGCTGCCGGTTATGTCTTAGACGAAAAAGTCGACGTAGCGTCCTGCATTGGCGCCACATGGATAGGCAATGGGGTTGCCGGCACCCTGGAGCTTCTGGCGAAAAGCCTTCGCCCTGGGGGACTTATTCTCGTGGGCGAGCCCTATTGGCTGAAGTTGCCGCCGACGGAGGAGATTGCCAAAAGCTGTGAGGCCGGCGCCATTGCCGACTTTCTCATGCTGCCGGAGCTTCTTCAGTCTTTCGGAAAGCTCGGCTATGACGTTGTGGAAATGGTCCTGGCCAACCAGGACAGCTGGGACAGGTATGAAGCCGCCAAGTGGCTCACCATGCGCCGATGGCTTGAAGCAAACCCCGACGACGACTTTGCGAAAGAAGTCCGTGCGGAGCTGGTCGCGGGGCCTGTGCGCTACGCCGCATATACGCGCGAATACCTGGGCTGGGGCGTATTCGCACTGATGGCGCGGGGGGATGAGCCGATAGGAGAGCCCGGCGCATTGTCCGCGGCGCTGGCAAAGCACCTGGGCCGCCCATAGGTGGCCACTGCCAACTGTCGTAGCGGGCCAATTCACCGTTGGCCTGCCCCACCAGCGCGAGGGCGGGGGTTGCTCTATATGCCGCTGCCCTTTTTCAATATGGGCAGGCTGGAGTCGGAGTCCCATTGCCAGGAGCCGTTTTCACTGAAGTCCCAGCGCATGGATTCTTCCCAGAAGGGTGCAAGCATGCAGTGTGCGGCAGACACACTCTCTCCGTCCACCTGGTTGAGGGCAGCTGTGTCTGTAGTATTTTGGTTGGTGCCGCCGTTGCCGTTGGCGTCGACACGATAGCGTATGAGCATATTGCCGCGTGCGTAGTTGTTTGACAGTTTGGCTTTGGTGCCCCGGTTAGATCCTACCACGCGCCCGAGGAGGCCGTTGGGTTCGGTGTATGTTTGTTTGACGCTTGAATTCAGCGCAACACAGTTTTGCACTGTGCCGCCGTTTGCGCCCACCACGCCGCCGGTGACGAGGAAGCCAAGGACACTCCCCGTGGCATAGCAGTTGTGCACGGTGCCATTGTTCTGCCCCACCACGCCGCCGACATGGTTTCCGTTTCCGCCGCGGGTACTGACATTTGCCGTGGAGTAGCAGTCGTGCACCATGCCCCCATCATTCATGCCGATCAGACCGCCGACAATGCCGTCGCCGGTGACCTTGCCTGTGACATAGCAGTTGTGCACGGTGCCGTCGCTGTCACTCGCTCCAAGCAAGCCGCCGACAGCAGCGACGCCGGTAACATGGACGTTCTTCAGCCCAAGGTTTTTAATTTCTGCGCCTTTGCTGATGATTCCAAACATCCCCTGGAAGTTGTTGCCAGAGGCAATGGGGAGGCCGGAAATGCTGTGGCCGTTGCCGTCGAAGCTGCCGATGAATGCTTCGGCAAAAGGGTTGGGAGTATCCGGAAAATATCTTCCTATCGCTGTCCAGTTGCCAGGGCTTTTGGGTGGCAGTGTGAATGTTTCTGTGAGTTGATAATGCCGCGCAAGGCCCGCGGATGTGTTGGCGTAGTGGTTGAAGTGCTCAATGTTGTCCGCATTCACCGGAATGGGGTTGTTTTTTGTCAAGCCGTCCCGAATGGAAACCTGGGTGCTCAAGGTTTCATTGTCATCGGCATAGCCTTTGGGGACATTCAAATGGAGGCGGATGCTTGCAGCTCCACTCGGAAACTCGTCTGTGCCGTTATAGTGGACGCTGACGACAAAACTTCGCGTGCTTTCTGTGGCGGTGTCTTCGACGACTTCAACGGAAGAAAGTCCTGCTTGGGGGGTGAAACCCAGCCAGGTGCTGTTGACATCATCTCTGTTTTTAAACCCGGAAACCATCACCGAAAAAGTGGTGGAGCGCTCACTGTATCCACCATGGATGATGGGCGTGAGCGTTGTTTTGCTGGGAATGATTTTAACGGTGAAAACTTTGCGGATTTTGTTCGTGTTGTCACCGTAGTTAGGAGAATGACTACAAGCGCTCAACACCACACTCAGCATGAGGGTGCACAGCGTGCCCCATGCAAACCGTTTCAAGAAAAAATTTTGAGGGGATTTGTTTTTTTGCTTCCTGCTTCTTGCTTCCATCCTGCACCTTCCTGGGTTGTTTTCAGCCTGTCCTCTCATATTTATCGCGCAGTGGCCATGTTTTGTTTCTCCCGTTCTGCGCCTTAGGTGACTTTTGACCGTTTTCGTGGAAGGCCCGCGCTGTGGCGCGGTAACTTTTTCAATTCTTCGGCCTTTCGCTCAAAATCTGCGTCAACAGCTTTGGGTTGCGCATCAATCAGGGCACGGTATTTCACATATTCTGCCTCTGCTTTTGTCCGTGCCTCCTCGGTTGAAACGGTGCCTGCATGCTCAAGCAACTCTCGGCCCGACAACTTTAGAAACTCGTCGAGTTTTGAAACCCAGTCGCGCATGCGCATGGGCCGCCGCTCCAAGGCTTGCAGCTCCGCGTATTCAATATAAAGGTTAACAATGCGGTTAAGCACCTGAAGCTCGTCTTCTGTCAGGTAGTTTTTAGCAATGCGGACATCGTCCTTGCGCACAATGCCGCCGGGCCGGGTGCTTTGCAGGCCCATCCACGGCTTTTCGGCGTCGGCCCGCTGGGCAATTAACTCGGCAGCTGTGTGGCCATGCGTGGCCCAGTGCATTTTGTTTTGCACGGTGGCGAAAAATTTTTCCGAAAGCGCGGCGTCGGGCGTGTAGTCCACGCTGGTTGCATAAATGTCGAGCACCTTCTGATAGAAGCGGCGCTCGGAGGAGCGAATGTCACGAATGCGCTCCAGCAGTTCGTCAAAATAGTCCTTGTGTCCTTTGCCGGGCGGGTTTTTGAGCCGCTCGTCATCCATGGTGAAACCCTTCACCAAATATTCATTCAACCGCGCGGTGGCCCACTGGCGAAATTGCGTGCCGCGGTGGCTGCGCACGCGGTAGCCAATGGCGAGGATGGCGGGCAGGTTATAATGGCTTAAATTTCTCGAAACGCTTCTTTTTCCTTCGGTTCGAACTTGTAAGCAATCCTTACAAGTTGCCGCTTCGGACAACTCGCCCTCGTCATAAATAGATCGCAAGTGCAGGGTAATATTCTGCGGTGTTGTTTCGAACAACTCGGCAATTTGCGCCTGCGTCAACCAAAGGGTTTCGGCCTCAAGCCGACATTGGATGCGCGTGCGTCCATCCTCGGTTTGGTAGATGATGATTTCGGAGTTTTCGGGGCTCATGGCTTGCTTTGAATGCTAGCAGAAGGGGGGGCTGTGCACAAAAAAACAGCCTTGTGTTGTGCCTCCGCAGGTGGGTGCCTGCTTTTGCGGTGACAGGCTTGCAACATGGGCACCGCCCAACAAAAAACCCCCGCCTCCAAAAAAATGAAGGCGAGGGCAGTTCCACACAGTGGTGGTTTTTCCGGTTGACTAACTCGTTTGGCGGCTCAGTGAGCGTGGGGCACTTGGGGGAGGCTTATCCATTAGGGTGGCCTCCCTTCGGCCAGTCTGCCGGGGGCAAAGGCCTCGCCTGACTTCTCAAACAACGCATTCGCTGCTTCCCTCGCCGTCCTCATGCCATAGCGGGTGGGGTAGATGGGCAAACCATCTTCATTGTGTCGTTGGGGTGTTTCTTTTGTAGCCATGTGTTCTCCTTCTAGTGTGTTCAAGACGCTTCCCTTGTTCAAGGGGAAGGCCAGGTACTTGAACACCGCTAGAAGAACGGCCCGAGGCCTCAGCCCCGAAGGGCTCTTTTTCGGCTTACGCGCTACCCGGCCATAAAAATGGCGCAAAAAAACCACGCTAACGGGCGCGGGAAAAGCCGCTTCTAGGTGTGTTCAGCACCTGGCGAAAACCATAGCGCATTTTTTGAAGGGATGCAAGAGGCCTTGGGCTGTTTCCAAAGTTTCAGCCTTTGGGTTGAGTGGCTTGCCACTCCAGAAATTCAAATTCCGAATAAACAGCAAAAAGCCCATCAAGGCCTTTCGAGCTTTAACAGGCGCGGTGGAAATGAACCCGCGAAAAACGCCTTTCATATCAATGCATTGATAGGCTGAAATTCCCGCTGCCCGTGCCTACCTCTTTTGCCAGCATGGCTTTTTGCCCAACTTCTTTTGTTTCAGCAGAGCTCTTTTTCACCGCCAGCCAGCCTGTGCAAATATACCTGAAGGTACAAGTCGATGGGTAAGCCTTGGAAGGCTACAAAATGCAATATCCGTGCAGTCCAGCCGAGGAATAGGAATGCCAAGCACCAAAAAGCAAAAGCAAATTGCTGGGGGCAGCGCCACTGAACGCGGGATGGATTTTCAAGCACGCGTCAGTGCAATTGTCATGGCTCATCTCGTGGTGGAGCAGCCGATGGGATGGCTCAAAGACATATTGGACGATACGCCTTTGGAGCTGGATGCTGAAACCGGAGGCCCCGGTGATGATGTCCGGTTTCTCACAAAGGACAGGAAAAGGGTCGAACTGCAAACCAAGCGAGGGTTGGAGCGTGACAAGAGGCTTTGGGAAGCACTTCTGCCGCTTGCCAAAGGTATCGCTGATGACTGCATGGATGCAGGCATTTTGGCTGTCTGCCCTAACAGCAGCAGGACAGTCAAAGAAGAGCTGGCAGAAGACATCCGACGCTTGGGGACTGGCAGAACTGACAATCTGCGAGATATTGGCAGAGACTTTTCTGAGCAGCTGATTGCCGCGTCACTTGACACCCGCGTTGTTTGCAGCCGCCTTCGCATTGTTGTCATAAACGCGGTGGATGGAAATGAAGATTCAGAATCCGCTGCCAGAGGGCATCTGGCTCGAATCACTCCAAACACGGAGGCGGCGTGGAGGTCACTCGTGGACCTCGGCCGTCAACTCATTCGGCTGCGAACGAAAGCCACTCCGGAGCAGATGTATCAAAAACTCTTCCTGGACGGTGTTTCGCTGAAGAAGGATGAGATTAAAACTCGCATACAGCTCCAGGAAGCTGTTCGAGAATGGCTTCAAAAAACCTACGCCCAGCTCCCCATTCTCGGGTTGCATCAAAAAGTTCCGTTCGATGATTGCTGGATTTCTCTCGATGCGTGCTTGTTGGAGGATGGGCCAACAGAGCACAAAGAATTGGACGAGGCTTTAAAGCATTACCACGAATGCGCTTACCAACGCCGCACCTCCGGGAAGTGTTTCGACTCACACACGATTGGACGCTTTATCCACAAGTGCGTTGTCCGCGGTGGGCCGGGCATCGGCAAAACAACCCTTCTAAAGAAACTTGCGCTTGAATATTCAAGAGATGGTTTTCTAACGCTCTTCGTGAAGCTGCATCGAGTAGTTGCGCTCTTCAATCAAGGGGGGCGCCGGTTCGAAGACTGCCTTGTTGAAGTTGCTCTCAGCAGTTCTGGCATAAGAATCCCCTCCTCTATTTCTTTGAATGGTGCTGTCGTGCTTTGCGACGGGCTGGATGAGTGCGGAAGCCAACAGTCGCTTGTCACAGAAGCCTTGCATGCTTTCTCCGAGGCTCACCCACGCACCCGGATAGTGGTTTCAAGTCGCCCCATCGGCTACCATCTAAACGAAATTGCGGATTGGAGGCTTTATGAGCTTCAGCCTCTAGAAGGCCACGAGGCGAAAGAAGCCATCTCGAAAATTCTTCGGGCTCTTCCATTTGCAAGTGAAGAATTGCGCGGCAAAGCAATCACATTGGCGTGCGAGCGACTGCAAGCGCAGCAAACAAATTGGTCGCCGCTCATGCTGACATTGATGGCTGTGCTCTTCGCCAGAGGGATTGTGCCGGGAAACAGCAAAGCAGAATTATATGCGCAGCTCTTCAAACTGATAGAGGAAGACCCTTCACTCCGATTGGGAAGAAATCCGCCTAGCAAGCCAGAACGAGAAAGGTTCCTTGAACTTCTGGGATGGTCCTTGCTGAGCCATGGAAATGAGCCAGAAAAACAAACACTGGAACGATGTGCTCAGTGCTGGAGCAAGGAAACAAATTTGTTTCTTTTGGAAAGCAAAACAAAGGTCCAGGAGTGCTTCGAGTATTGGGAGTGCCTTGGCGTTGTTGAGCGCGTGCGTGCTTTGGGGAAAGAGGCGATTACCTTCGTTCACAAAACCTTCGGAGAATTTGCTGCTGCGCGATATCTCTCCCAATGCAAGCCTGAAGACCAGCAGGCTTTTATTGCACACGCCATTCAGAAATTTGAGTGGAGAGAGGCACTGTCATTCGCCAGCCATCTTGGGTTGGCGCCATTTATTCTGGAAACATGTGCTAAATTTGCCGCGGCCAGGGACTCTGAGGCTGGATATAAAATGGTTAGCGCAATTGAATTGGTTGTTCAGCCAGGCGTCCCCATAGAAAAAACCGTCATTGAGAACTTTGCGACATGTTGTTGGCAGGCCATAGCCAATTCCACATCAAAAATTCGATATGCAACAGGAGAGGCGCTCTGCATTGTGTCGAAAGCATACTGGCCAGATATTCGTCACGACGCACTCAAGCGACTCGACGCGCCGGACAATTGGACGAAGCTTGTGGCATGGACGTGTCTTAGCATGAGTCCAGAGCAGGACATTCCACTCGAAAAACTTGCCGCTGTCCTGAGGGATTTTAGGAAACTCTTGCCTCAAAACTCGTTTCTAGGGAGGTCCTATCCCTCGCCTATGGGTATGCTACAGCATTTGTTTTTGAGTGCAGCCAAGCGAATGAAGCAAAAAGGCTTCGAGCCGGAGAAACTCAAGGTGTTGCAGAGCCTATTTGCTCGACCAAGTTGGTTAACAGGCGGCACCACCAGGGAGCTCGAAAGGCTTGGTGTAAAACCCCCTCCAACGCCTGGGCGGGAACAGTTGGAGAACACGGACTTGATGTCATTGTCGAACGACACCTTTAATCGGGCGGTTGTTTATTTACTTAAGTTTTTTGATGATTCATCCGTGGAAATTGAAATTAGCCCAGACGAGGATTCTGCACACTTCTGGGAGTTGGGAGCATTTTTGGGAGCAAGCGCAATCGGCTTCCTAGAAATGCATTGGGACGCAATCCGAGAACTGTCTGTCACTGAGAAAGCGGTGTCGAAAGAGTGCATGACACAAAGGCGCATGGTCATGCACAGGATTGCGGAAGCGGCCGGTTTGGACAAGAAGAAGTTGATAGGGCAAGCCAAGGCCTATCATCGGCGAATTCTCGACGGCAAAGCCCAATGGGGGTTTCTCTCTGATTTGCCTCGTGTTGATGTGGAGATGAAGCTCAAAGTCGCTGGCTATGAGACAGACAAAATTAGTGAGCTCGAAAATGTCATCCTTGGCGAAGAGGAATTCTTTTCATGGAGTGCTGGCAACTTGCTTCGTGGGTTGTGTCACCACCCCAGATACGTTGAAGCAATAGAGCGACTTCTTGAAAAAGGACATGACGAGGCGATGAAAATTTCTGCATCGCTCGCCGGTTCTCTTCCTGCCGAACTCGGACAACCACTGCTTTTAAAGCGACTCTGCTTCGGCGAGCTCACATCCGGTTGCTGCTATTTATTCAAGCAACTTAAACCGCCATTTGATGCACGTCATGAGAATGCCACATTGCGAGGGCTTGAAGGGAATTTGGTGCAAGAAGCAAAGGCAGCTGCCGATTTTGCGACCAAACTTCCCCTTAGTTTGAAACTTGCTGAGCCGTTGCGAACATGCTTTGATAAATGGAAGACGAAGGAAGAGCCATATCCTAAAAAAGGAGGTTTTGTCCCGGACAGCCCACGAGATGCGCTCGCCAAAATCCTTTCGACGTTTTTTGCCGAAGACGATGAATTTTTACTCGGCTTGGCCAAAGACGACCGTCCCAACGTTTGTGCCACAGCCAAAGAACCAATTTCAAAGGCCGCTGCCTCTTCACCATCGCTGCGAAAAAAGCTCATCCTGGAAACAAAGCTCAATGCTTTGAAGCCGGAGTTCCTGCGAGCAGCAATTTCGGCAGGTTGTTATTCACAAGAAGAAGCTCTAGAAGTTGTGCAACTTCTTCAGAGCAACATCGCGGCTGTTCGTTACGCGGCTTTGCCGATACTCGACACAAAATATTTTCCCGCTGAATTTGTGCATAGGGAAAGCTCACTGCTGCTGTCCGACAACGACATGGAGATTAGAGAAGCGGCTGGCCGGATACTCAGCGCTTTGAGCGAAGCGGAGCATAACACATGAGAAGGATGATGTTTTCGGTCCACGGCATTTCAGTGGCGCGTTTTGAAAATGAGGACTGAAGAAGATTGCTCTCGGCTTTACTCTGTCTCAACAACACCTTTGACTTGCGCTTCATAACCCGCCAGGCGCCCTCGCACCGCGCGCACGCCATAGTCGAAGGCCAACACAGAGGCAGGCCACTGGCGGATTTTGCTGCCGTCAACAGTGAGGGTGCCAAATTGGCTGCGCGTGGTGGCCCAGACCACGGGGAGGCGATTTTTGCTTGCAAACTTTATTAACCCTTTGAGGGACTCAGCCTTGCCCAGGTGTTTGTCGCTCCACTTCATCTCCAATGCAGTCACTGGCTTGAGTGCTGGCGACGACTCCACCAAATCCACTTCATGGTCGTTTGTACCCCAACGCGCATAGTTGAGCCGTGCGTCCTCGTGGAAACGCTGCGCAAACAGAGCTGTCTCTACCAGGTGGCCAAACTCGGGCTCATCTGGTTTTCTGACGCCGAACAGGCCGGTGTACATGGCTGAATTGGTGAGGTACACTTTGAAATGGCGCTCGCGCTGATAGCGCTTTCCGTCCTGGTCAACTCTGCACACG
>Ga0209737_10002224_pt1 | contig 13580 bp, 12 predicted proteins | sample TergutCu122P3_FD_187284 | JGI IMG/M metagenome (GOLD analysis project Ga0209737, IMG submission 187284) | Cubitermes ugandensis P3 segment gut microbial communities from Kakamega Forest, Kenya - Cu122 P3 (SPAdes) (version 2) | ecosystem: Host-associated > Arthropoda: Insects > Digestive system... | reverse complement strand
CAACGTTCTGACGTTCAATTCGTGCTTCGATATTTCGATGTACCACAAGTTGATTTTTATGACCGACCCAGCCGTTATTCCTGCGCCTACAAAAGAACAGCGAATAATGATGATTAAGTATTGCATCGAAACGGCACGGAAATTCGGCGTAGAAAAACCAAAAATTGCCCTCATTCACGCTACCGAAGTGGCAAACCCAAAAATTCACTTTATGCAGGACTACATTGATATTATGGAACTCTACCGCAACGGCGAATTTGGCGATGTAATAATGGACGGACCTGTTGATATCTTCCTCGCGATAGACAAAGAGCGCGGCGAAATCAAAAAAATCGATACGCCCATTCTCGGCGACTCCGATATTTTGATTTTCCCCGATTTCGATTCGGCAAATGTGTTCTACAAAACGGCGCAGACATTCGCCAACGCCTCAATGGCGGGGCTGCTCTACGGCGCAAATTCGCCCGTAATCATCACATCTCGCAGCGACAGCACAGAAACAAAATTTTATTCTATTTGTATGGCAAGCCTTTTGGTAAAATAATGTGGTTTCGACTTCGCTCAACCACCGCTCTGCAAGTCAAAACGAGAGTTGAAACAACGCGGTGCCTGAGCGAAGTCGAAGGCAAAAAATTAACCACTAACCACTAATCATTAATCACTAAAAATTATGTTCCCAACAATTCAAGTCACGGACTTAAAAAAGAATTTTGGCAAATTTGTTGCCTTAAATGGCGTCAATATGGCGGTTAAACAAGGAGAAGTTCACGCTTTTCTTGGACCGAACGGCGCAGGAAAAACTACCACTATTCGCTGCTTGCTCGGAGTGCTCAGAGCGAGTGGGGGAGATGTTAAAATTTTCGGACAGGACGCTTGGAAAAATGCGGTTGAACTGCATAAACGCCTTGCGTATGTTCCGGGCGATGTTAATTTGTGGGACAATCTCACAGGCGGCGAGGTGATTGACCTGTTTCTTTCGTTTCGCGGAGCAGAGTGCAAAAAAGAGCGCAAAGAGCATTTTTTGCAACGCTTTGAACTCGACCCAACCAAAAAATGCCGCACCTATTCCAAAGGCAACAGGCAAAAGGTGGCGTTGGTCTCTGCGTTTGCATCTGACGTGGAGTTGTACATATTAGACGAGCCAACAAGTGGTCTCGACCCGCTGCTTGAAAAAGTGTTTCAAGATTGTGTGCAGGAACTCAAAGAGAAAGGTTGCAGCATCTTGCTTTCGAGCCACATAATGAGCGAAGTAGAGCGATTGGCGGACAGCGTTAGCATTATCAAAGAGGGCAAAATTGTTCTCAACGGCTCAATGACCGAAATAGCGGCAAAAGGCAAAAATTTGGAAGAACTCTTTCTTGCACAATATGAAGATGAGTTGAAAAAAATTGAAAGTTGAAAAATTAATCATTAATCATTAAAAATTATGTTTTCAAATTTCCCAAAATACGTAGAATTTGTAATCAAAAGAGATAAAATTACCTCTTTGATTTGGTTTGCTGGCATATCGGTTTTTGCGCTGCTGTTGGCGGCAATTTACCCAAGTATATTCCCCGATGAAGCCACAATGCACGGAATGGCGGCAACAATGAACACCCCCGCAATGATTGCAATGATGGGTCCCGTCTATGGCTTTGACGCGCTCAGTCCCGCGCTGATGATGAACCAACAATGCCTGATTTGGTTTGCCATTGCGGTGATAATAATGAATATCTTTTTCATCAACCGCTACACCCGCCAAGACGAAGAACTCGGCAGACAAGAACTGCTTATCGCCCTGCCAATCGGCAGATTAACCGACAGTGCAGTTATGATTTTTTTGTCATTTATAATAAATATTATTATCGCAATTTTGATAGCAATATTTACATTAATCACTAAAATAGAGGGTGTTAGTGTAATTGGCGCGTTGCTTTACGGCTTGTCTATCGGAATGCAGGGCTTTGTTTTTGCGATGATAACTTTGCTGACGGCGCAACTTTTTTCTACCGCTTCTGCCTGTATGGGTGCGGCTTTCGCGGTTATGGGCATCTCGTATATGCTTCGCGCTTATGGCGATATGCACGATAATTTTATGTCCTATATTTCGACAATGGGTTTGGGCTTAAAGGTGGAAGCGTTTTATTCAAATAATTTTATTCCGATAATAATTTTGTTTGTTAAAGCGTTGATAATTGCGGTGTTAGCGATGTGGGTAAATTCTGTTAGAGACATTGGTGCGGGAATATTCCCTGCTCGCAAAGGCAAAAAACACGCAAGCAAATTTCTTCAAACACCGATAGGTTTCGCGTGGCGACTGACGAGCGGCAGTTTTTGGGCGTGGGCAATCGGAATTTTCGCTCTCGGTGCTTCTTACGGCTCTGTTGCCGGCGAACTCGACCAATTTGTAGAAGGCAACGATATGATTAAACAAATGTTGCAAGCAAGCGGCGGCACAAGTGCTATTGCCGATTCATACGTTGCTATGATAATCTGTATGATTGCTATGCTTGTTTCCGTTCCGCTGATAAATTGCATAAATCGCCTGCGCACCGAAGAAAAACGCGGAAGATTGGAGCCGATAATTGCAACATCAGTACCACGAAAAACAATTTTTGGCAGTTTTATACTCATTGCAGCATTAAAATCTATCGCACTAATGTTTTTTGGAGCAATTGGCTTGTACCTTGCAGCGTATTCATCGGGACTTGTTGCTTTTGGAGTGTTAATGAAAGCGGCGTTTGTTTACTTGCCTGCATTATTTGTAATGTTTTCATTTGCTGTCTTTTTGGTTGGGTTACTTCCAAAATTCAAATATTTGGTTTGGGTATTATTCGGCTATTCATTTATAATATTCTATTTCGGAAAAATGTTTGTTGATAAAATTCCAGAATTTGCACTAAAATTATCGCCATTCAGCAATATTCCAGAATTACCTGTACAGCAATTTTCGGCAACGCCTTTAATTATATTGTGTATAATTTCAATAATATTTACAATAATTGGTGTTATGGGCTTTGAAAAACGAGACATTAAAAATTAAAATAACCCGTCATTTCGACCAACGGGAGAAATCGCGTAAAAATAGTAGAAAACAAAAACCGATTTCTCGCTCAACGCTCGAAATGACAGCAATTTATTAACTTACTAACTTATTAACTTTTAACTAATAACAATGTACAAACTTTTAATTATCAACCCCGGTTCTACATCGACAAAAATTGCGGTTTTTGAAGATGAAAAAAATGTTTATGAAAAAAACTTGAAACATTCCACAGAGGAATTATCAGTTTTTCCTACCATTGCTTCGCAATATGAGTTTCGCGAAAATGTGATTTTAAACTACCTGAAAGATGAAAATATTGAAACAAATTTCGATATTATCGTTGGGCGCGGCGGAATTTTACACCCATTAGATTCAGGTGCCTACGCCATTTCTGAAAAAATGAAAGAGGATTTGCTTTCTGCAAAATATGGCGAACACGCCTGTTCGCTTGGCGGCTTAATTGCCGACAAACTTGCGCAAAAATTTGGTTGCAAAGCAATGATTGCCGACCCTGTTGTCGTTGATGAAATGCAGGATGTGGCGCGCATTAGCGGACATCCTTGGTTTCCGAGAAAGTCAATGTTCCATTGCTTGAATCAAAAAGCGATTGCCAGAAGATATGCTAAAGATTGCGGCGTTCCTTATGAAGAAATGAATTTGATTGTTGCTCATTTGGGTGGCGGAATTTCTGTCGGTGCACACAAAAAAGGCAAAGTCATTGACGTAAACAATGCTCTTCAATACGGACCATTTTCACCCGAAAGAATAGGCACTGCTCCTTCTGTTGAATTGGTAAAAATTTGTTTTTCGGGCGAATATACTCAACAGGAAATTGTTAAACAAATCAACGGCAAAGGCGGTCTCACTGCGCATCTCGGTACAAATGACGCCTACGAAGTGGAAGTACGAGCAGAAAGAAATGGCGATAAAGACGCTCTTCTTGTTTGGGACGCAATGGCATATAATATTGCCAAAGAAATTGGCGCATTGGCGGCTGTTTTATACGGCAAAGTTGATGCTATTTTGCTCACAGGCGGTATTGCTCGTGGCAAATATTTTGTAGAATATATTGCCAAAATGGTTGAGTTTATTGCTCCTGTAAAGGTTTATCCGGGCGAAGATGAGTTACTTGCCTTAGCCGAACACGGTATTCGCGTGTTGAACGGCGAACAGGAAGTGAAAGAGTATAAATAACAATTACGAATTAAAAATTACGAATTGCGGGAACTTGCTCGTAATTCGTAATTTTTATTTGAAAATATTTTGTAATTTTGCAATATAAAAATTTTAACATATAAATAAGCATATTTTTTGTATCTTTGCAAATCAAAAACTAATCACTATTAACTACTCACTATAAACTAATAATAATGTTGCACAATAAACTTGTTGGAATGGGCGTGGCTTTGGTAACGCCATTTAAAACGGACGGCTCGGTAAATTTTGAAATGTTGGGCAAACTTGTTGATTTTCAGATAGAAAACGACACCAATTATCTGGTTGTTTGCGGTACAACATCAGAAGTGCCAACGTTAACACAGACAGAACAAGAAGAGATTACCCGCTTTGTAGTTGAACGCGTTGCAGGCAGAATTCCTATTGTTGTTGGAATTGGCGGCAACAACACGGCGCAAATTGTGCAAAATGTTATTAACACAAACTTTCAAGGTATTGATGCCATTTTGTCCGTTGTGCCGTACTACAATAAACCATCACAAGAGGGTCTGTATCAGCACTATAAGGCGATTGCCACCGCTACCGATATGCCGATAATTTTGTACAATGTTCCAAGCAGAACAGGCACAAATATGTCTGCACAAACCACTCTTCGCCTTGCAAATGATTTCAAAAATATTGTTGCAATAAAAGAGGCATCGTGCAATTTTGAGCAGATTAAAGAGATTATTGACAACAAACCGCAGGACTTTATGGTAATTTCGGGTGATGACGGCGTTGCGCTTCCGCTTATCAAAGAGGGTGCTGTAGGTGTGATTTCTGTAATTGCTAACGCCTTTCCGCGAGAATTTGGTCAAATGGTGCGGCTCGCTCTGAACGGCGATTTTGACAATGCGCAAGAGATTGACAGACGCTTTACCGAACTTATAAAACTGCTTTTTGTCGATGGCAGTCCGTCAGGAATAAAGAGCGTTCTTTCCGAACTTGGAATGATAGAAGATGTTTTGCGCCTTCCGCTTGTTCCTGCAACAGCAGCCACAAAAGAAAAAATAAGAAAAGTTTTAAATATAAGTCAGTAAGTCTTATAAGTTTTATCAATGTTACACATAATAATCACAGGATTAATAATCGGCATTTTAATATCTGCACCAATGGGACCTTTGGGGGCTATGTGCATTTTGTGTATTCAACGAACTTTGAACAAAGGACGAATAAATGGCATCGTTACAGGACTTGGCGCAACCACATCGGATTTGATTTATATTCTTTTGGTGGGCTTTTCGATGACTTTTATTATTGACTTTGTAGAAGCAAACCGCTCTATAATTCAGATAATGGGTGCTTGCGTGTTACTTGTTTTGGGTATTATGATTTTTAGAAAAAAGCCACCAGAACTCGAAAACTCTACCATTGGTACGTCTAATCGCAACCTTCTAAGCACCTACACATCGGCATTTGGTCTATGTGTTAGCAACCCAACAATAATTATAGTTCTCATTGCGCTTTTTGCACAATTTAATTTTTTTACGCCTAATCAAAGCAATGCTGAAATGCTAATTGGTTTAGCATCAATACTTGCAGGAGCGCTTATGTGGTGGCTTTTTCTAACTTTTATCGTTGGAATTTTCCGTTCAAGATTTAAAACAAGAGGGCTGCGGCTGCTAAACTTAATAGCAGGCAGCGGGCTTATGATTTTGGCTCTTGTGGGAATTGTAACAGGAATTTTAGGAAAAACAATTTAAATTCGATTAAATCAATTTGCCGACCTCAGAAAATTGATTTAATAAAAGAACAAGCCCCCCAACAAAACCAAAATGAAATACATTAGATTAGTAAAATTATGAAAACCGCACTAATTTTCGCAGCGGGTCTCGGAACTCGCCTAAAACCGCTCACAGATACAACCCCAAAAGCATTGGTAAAAATCGACGAAAAAACGCTTTTACAAATAGCAATAGAAAAATTAAAAAATGCTGATTTTCAACGAATTGTGATTAATGCACATCATTTTGCAGAACAAATTTTTGATTTTGTGCAAAAAAATGATTTTGGTGTGGAAATTCTTATTTCGCACGAAAAAGAGATGTTGCTTGACACAGGCGGCGGAATTCTCTTTGCACGCGATGAAATCGGCGAAAATGTGCCATTTTTGGTGCATAATGTTGATATAATTTCAAATGCTGACCTGCAAAAACTCTACTCTGCGCACAACCCCGAAAATCTTGCAACTCTGCTTGTAAGCAACAGAAACACAAGCCGTTATCTGCTTTTTGATAACGAAAATCGCCTTGTTGGCTGGCAGAATATAAAAACAGGCGAAATAAAAACGCCTTATCAAAATCTTGAGATTGAAAAATGTAATCGTTTGGCTTTCAACGGAATACACGTTATTTCACCAAAAATTTTTCAATTAATGCAAAACGAAAAAATGCCCTTTTCAATAACCGATTTTTATATTTCCATTTGCGCCCAAGAAAAAATTATCGCCTATCAACAACCTGACTTAGAGGTGGTTGATGTCGGAAAAATTGAACAACTAAACACTATTCATTTATGATTGATACCCATTCACATATCTATTTAAAAGAATTTGACCTTGACAGAGCGGAAGTTATTGCAAACGCCCAAAAAGTTGGTGTTGAAAAGGTTGTTTTGGCGAATGTTGATGCTAAAACGATAACCCGATTGGAAAAAACGCAGGCACAATTTCCCGATTTTTGCGTGTCCGCAATGGGCTTACATCCTACAAGTGTTAATGAAAATTATCTCACTGAATTACAGACGATTAAAGAAAATTTGTTTGCAAAAAAATATTGCGCTGTAGGTGAAATAGGACTTGATTTGTATTGGGACGAAACCTTTGTAAATCAGCAAGTTATCGCTTTTGAGGAACAAATTCGGTGGGCGTTGGAACTCGACTTGCCTGTGATAATTCACATTCGTAAAGCGTTTGCAGAGGTTTTTCAGTCGCTCAAAGAGTTTGGAAAAAATCTGCCGAGCGGCGTTTTTCACTGCTTTTCGGGCGGAATTGAGGAGGCAAAAAAGGCGGTTGAACTCGGCTTTTTGCTTGGTATCGGTGGCGTGGTAACCTATAAAAATGCAAATTTACCCGAAATCGTAAAAGCGGTTGGCGTAGAAAAAATTTTGCTCGAAACAGACGCGCCATATCTTGCACCTGTTCCCTATCGCAGCAAACGCAATGAGCCAAAATATTTAGCCGAAATTTTGTGCAAACTTTCAAATATTTTTTCACTTTCAGAGGAAAAAGTTGATGAAATAACCACAAATTCGGCAAAAAATTTATTTAAGATATAAAAAATTAAGAAAAATTTTGTACCTTTGCACCTCAATTTTGGACAGATGCTCGAGTGGTTGAAGAGGCACGCCTGGAAAGCGTGTGTGCGCCAAAAGTGCACCGCGGGTTCGAATCCCGCTCTTTCCGCAAAAGGTGCTATAGCACGCGGATAACGCAGATAACACGGATTAACACAGATTTTTTATAAAATGTTTGTGTTAATTTTTTGTTTTTTTCAAAAAAATCGTAAATCGTAAATCTAAAATCGTAAATTTTATTTATCTTTGCGAATTAAATCTAAAATCGTAAATCTAAAATCAAAAATTATCTTATGTTTCCTTTCAAATTGTCAGAAAATATTTTTTATGTCGGTGTTAATGACCGCAAAACCGAACTTTTTGAGCGTATGATTCCGCTGCCTTATGGCGTGAGTTATAATTCGTATCTGCTTGTAGATGAGAAAGTTGTGCTGTTTGACAGCGTTGAGGCAAGTTTTGCCGAAGAGTCGCTTTTGAAAATAAAAAACGCTTTGAATGGCAGAAAAATTGATTATCTCGTCATTCATCATCTCGAACCCGACCACACGTCCGGCATCAAGCAATATCTTGCGCAATACCCTGATTTACAGATTATTTGCAATAAAAAAGCCGCCGAAATGCTGCAAGGTTATTACGGCATTTCGCAAAATCTTGTTGTGGTGGAAGACAAGGCGGAAATGAAAATCGGGGCGCACGAGTTGCAGTTCGTTTTTGCGCCTATGGTGCATTGGCCAGAAGTGATGATGACGTATGAAAAAACGGAAAAAATACTATTTTCCGCCGATGCTTTCGGTTGCTTTGGCACGTTGGACGGTGCAGTTGAGGACACAAAACTGAACATCGAAAAGTACATTCCCGAAATGTACCGCTATTATGTTAATATTGTCGGCAAATATGGCTCGCCTGTGCAAACTGCGTTGAAAAAATTCGCTGATTATCAAATAGATACAATCTGTTCGCTGCACGGACCTGTTTGGCGGGAAAATATAGCAAAGGTTGTAGAAATTTACGACAAACTTTCTTGCCACGAGGGCGAAGAGGGCGTTGTAATTGTCTATGGCTCAATGTATTCGCACACGGAGGCGATGGCGGAGGTGGTGGCTCGCGGTGCGGCGGAAGTTACCAAAAACGTGATTTTGCACGATGTTTCAAAAAGCGATATTTCGCAGATAATTACCGATTGTTTCCGTTATAAAACGTTGATTTTCGGTTGTCCGACATACAACGGCAGCATTTTTCCAAAAATGGCGCAAGTGCTTGATTATCTTGAACTTCGCGGCTTAAAAAATCGTGTTTTCGGCTCGTTTGGCTCATTCACTTGGGCAGGAATGGCGGTTAAAACCCTTAACGCTTTTGCCGAAAAAATGCAGTACGAAAATATCGGTTCGGTAGAGGTTAAACACGCAATGCAAGCGGCTGATTATGAGAATTTGGTAGAGTTGGGTAGGAAAATTGAGAGTTGAAAATTGAAAATTATGAAAAAATATAGTTTATTTTTGGTTTTAATACTTGCTTTTTCTTGTAAAAACAAAGAAAATAATCAAGAAAATATTATGTCAGATTTTTTTCCAACTTTTGACAAAATTACAACTGTGCAAATTGATAGCGGAAAACCATATGGTTATTTCACAGAATTTTACGATACAATTTCAAAAATTAAAGAGATAAATGGGTATGGTCAGAATAAACAAATAGGAACTATTTGCAAAATTTATTATGATTCTGTTGGAAATGAAGTTAGCATTCAGTTTGTGCGTTTTGGTAATAATGAGAAATTCAGAAATAAAATTTACCGTGCACCAAGTCGAGAATCATTTGATAAAATTTATGATAATCAAGGTTTAAAAATAAAGGAATATTATTCTTCATCTGTTTGGACAAAAAATGATACTATAATTACTAATTATTTTTATAATGAAAAAAAACAATTAATAAAAGAGGAAACAATATCAAATTGTAAAAATTGTTATATATATTCAGGTACGAAACAATATTTTTATAATAAAAATGATAGTTTGATAAAAATTGTAGATAATAATTATGGTTTTGATACGATTATTTACACAGATAATTCAAAATCTATTTTAGAATATGATTATGAAAAAGAATTAAACAAAAAAACAACTTTTATTTATGATAAAAACAAAAATCTTATAGAAAAAATTGAATATAGGCGTTATTTTTCAGAAGAATTATTTGTTAATCAAGTAACAACTTACGAATATAATAAAAAAGGACAATTAGTTAAAATGATTGAAAAAGATGAAAGTGTATATGATATTCCTATGCCTTCGCATAGAAGGTATCGTATTCACAATTATTATTACAAAAAATAACATATTATATTACTAACTCTTAAAGAATATCTTTTGTTGCCAGCAAAAAATACTTTTTGTTTTTATTAAAAAAAGTATTATCTTTGCAAGAAAAATTTTGAAATTATGGTTAAAACTTACATCAAAGAAAACGAGGAAAGATTTTTGGAAGAACTTTTTTCGTTGATTAGAATTCCGTCTATAAGTGCATTCGCAGAGCATAAAAACGATATGGTTTTGTGCGCAAAACGCTGGCGGGAACTGCTTTTAGAGGCAGGTGCAGACAAAGCGGAAATTATGGAAACCGCAGGAAATCCTGTTGTTTTTGCTGAAAAAATTGTTGATAAATCGGCAAAAACAATTTTGGTTTATGGGCATTATGACGTGATGCCTGTTGAGCCGCTCGAACTTTGGAAAACACCGCCGTTTGAGCCGCAAGTAATTGATAATCATATTTTTGCACGTGGCGCAGATGACGACAAAGGGCAGGCATTTATGCAACTCAAAGCGTTTGAGTATCTGGTAAAAACCTCGCAACTGCCTTGTAATGTGAAGTTTATAATCGAAGGAGGAGAAGAAATTGGCTCACCGGGGTTGGAAGAATTTTGCGCAAAAAACAGAGAATTGCTCGCTGCTGACGTAATTCTTGTGTCCGACACTTCAATGCTCGGTGCTGATATGCCCTCACTGACAAATGGTTTGCGCGGGTTGGCGTATTGGCAAATTGAGGTTACGGGTCCAAATCGCGATTTACATTCTGGGCATTTTGGCGGTGCGGTGCCAAACCCGATTAACGAACTTTGCAAAATTCTTGCGCAAGTGGTTGATAATGAGGGAAAAATCACTATTCCAAAATTTTATGATAAAGTTGTGCCGCTTTCGACACAAGAACGTGAAATGATTGCGCAAATTCCTTTTGATTTGGAAAAATACAAACAATCGATTGATATTCAAGATATTACAGGTGAAGTTGGTTACTCAACTTTGGAACGCAACTCGTGCCGTCCTGCATTTGATATTTGCGGAATTTGGGGCGGTTTCACAGGCGAAGGTTCAAAAACCGTTATTCCGTCAAAAGCATTCGCAAAAGTTTCGTGTCGTTTGGTGGCAGACCAAAACCACGAAGAAATTTCAAAACTTTTCTGCGATTACATCTATTCTATTGCGCCTAAATGCGTGAAAATCAACGTTATAGAAATGCACGGTGGCGAGGCGTATTATTGCCCAACCGACCATTTTGCATACAGCGCAGCAGAAAAGGGCTTTGAAAAAGCATTTGGCAAAAAACCGATTTCGGTAAGGCGTGGCGGCAGCATTCCAATTATTCCAACATTGGAAAAAGTGCTGGGTATCAAATCTATACTAATGGGCTTCGGGCTTGAATCAAACGCTATTCATTCGCCAAACGAAAATTTTCCGCTTGACATTTTCTACAAAGGGATTGAGGCAATTGTGGAATTTTATAAGGAGTTATAAGTTGATTTGTGAAATCTGTATTCAAAAAAATGGCGTATTTAATACGCCATTTTTTTTATATTTTCTGCAAAATACTTTTCATACTCACTTCTTTATCAATAATCTGATATAATTCAGAAATTTGCACTCTTTGCTGTTCCATTGTGTCGCGGTGGCGAATGGTAACCGATTGGTCTTCAAGCGTTTGATGGTCGATTGTGATGCAGAACGGCGTACCGATTGCGTCTTGTCGGCGGTAACGCTTGCCGATACTGTCCTTTTCGTCATAAGCGGTTTTGAAGTCGAATTTTAGCAAATTCATAACCTCTTCTGCCTTTTCGGGCAAACCGTCTTTTTTAATTAATGGCAAAACCGCAACCTTATTCGGCGCAAGCACAGCAGGCAAATGCAAAACAACTCTGCTGTCGCCGCCCTCTAACTGCTGCTCTTCGTAACTTGCAGCCATTATCGAAAGGAACGTTCTATCAACGCCAATCGAGGTTTCGACAACGTAAGGTACATAATTTTCGTTCAATTCGGGGTCAAAATACTTGATGTTTTTGCCCGAAAATTTTTCGTGCTGCGAAAGGTCAAAATCGGTGCGGGAATGAATGCCCTCAACCTCTTTGAACCCAAAGGGCATTTCAAACTCAATGTCAGTGGCGGCATTGGCGTAATGCGCAAGTTTGTCGTGGTCGTGAAAACGATATTTGTGGTCGCCAAGTCCAAGCGCTTTGTGCCACTTCAAACGAAATTCTTTCCAATATTCAAACCATTTCATCTCCTCGCCCGGACGAACAAAAAATTGCATTTCCATTTGTTCAAATTCGCGCATACGGAAAATAAATTGCCGCGCAACTATCTCATTTCTAAACGCTTTGCCGATTTGTGCGATACCAAAAGGAATTTTCATTCTGCCCGTTTTTTGCACGTTGAGGAAATTAACGAAAATTCCCTGCGCTGTTTCGGGACGAAGGTAGATTTTTGTTGCGCCGTCAGCCGTAGAGCCGATTTCGGTAGAAAACATAAGGTTAAACTGCCGTACATCTGTCCAGTTTTTTGTTCCCGAAATTGGACAAACCACCTCATAATCAACGATTATTTGCTTTAATTCTTCCAAATTATTATCATTCAACGCATTGGCAAAACGGGTGTGCAACACGCTTTTTTTCTCTCTGTTTTCCAAAATTCGCGGGTTGGTCTCTCTAAACAACTTTTCGTCAAAATCTTCACCGAAACGTTTAGCCGCTTTTTCGACCTCTTTTTCGATTTTGTCGTCAAATTTTGCGAGCAAGTCCTCGATTAAAACATCGGCGCGATACCGCTTTTTGCTGTCTCGGTTATCAATCAGCGGGTCATTGAACGCATCAACGTGCCCCGATGCTTTCCAAGTTGTCGGGTGCATAAAAATGGCGGCGTCAATGCCTGCCACATTGTCGTGCAGCATCGTCATAGCGTCCCACCAGTAGCATTTTATGTTGTTTTTTAGTTCAACGCCGTTTTGTCCGTAGTCATAGACAGCCCCCAAGCCGTCATAAATTTCGCTCGATGGAAATACAAAGCCGTATTCCTTGCAGTGAGCAATAAGTTTTTTAAAGATTTCTTCCATTTATATTTAATTATGAATTATTTTATTCTGCAACACAGCGAACATAAAAAATCAATTGATTACCATCATCGGAGCCATATGAGCTATGAAGACGCTGGCTGAAAAAAGCCAAATCAATATACATTATGCTACGAGCAGTACACCAGTAGTAGCCCTTATCTTCTGAATTTTCTAATGGTATGCCAGATAAGGTGGTGCAACCAATAACAGGCAAAAAAATAGATGCCCCTGTAATTTCGTCTGTAAGGAGTTTGCCTTTTATACCTTTTTGAATTTTCTCTTTATTTGCAACTTTTTTGTCATAAATCAACTTCAGCACTTCTGCTTCTGTTGGCAAACGCCAACCTTCTGGACAAGCAGTTTGTGCATCTTCCAAAATATAAAGATTTCCGCTGTCTTCGGGGTGGGTTGCGCCTATGTTTGTTGTCGCCCAAACAACGCCGTTGATTTCAACGCCTTGCAGTTGCTGTGCGTTTGCGTTTTGCAAAAAGCCGAATAATACGGCTGCTAATATAGTGAGTTTAAAGTTTTTCATTGCGATTTTTATGAATTTATAAACGTTTTTACTTGCTGTCATTTCGAGTGATAACGAGAAATCTATTTTTGTTTGCAGGGGATTTCTCCCTTTGGTCGAAATGACGGCATTTTATATTTTTCAATCATTTTT
>Ga0209737_10002223_pt1 | contig 13580 bp, 12 predicted proteins | sample TergutCu122P3_FD_187284 | JGI IMG/M metagenome (GOLD analysis project Ga0209737, IMG submission 187284) | Cubitermes ugandensis P3 segment gut microbial communities from Kakamega Forest, Kenya - Cu122 P3 (SPAdes) (version 2) | ecosystem: Host-associated > Arthropoda: Insects > Digestive system... | reverse complement strand
CGCATGGCAAAAAGTCCCAAGGGCGGAAAAGCGCTGCTCTTTGAAAATACAGGCACCGATTTTCCTGTATTGATGAATATGATGGGCTCCGAACAACGGATGTGCAGCGTGTTAGGCGTGGCCAACTATGACGAAATAACTAAGCGTATTGATGGTTTATTTAATGCTCTGCTATCGCCTAAGCAGGGACTGTGGGATAAGTTGAAACTTCTGCCAACCTTGAAGCAAGCATCTCAATGGATGCCGCGCGTGGTTCGTAAACGCGGCGCCTGCCAAGAGGTGGTGATGAAACAACCGCAACTTTCGCAATTACCCATCCTGCAATGCTGGACCCACGACGGCGGTCGGTTTATTACCCTGCCTATGGTACACACCAAAGACCCGATTACAGGAATGCGCAACCTGGGCATGTATCGTATGCAGATTTTTTCGGACACTACCACCGGTATGCACTGGCATAAACACAAGACGGGAGCGAGGCATTTCCGAACATTCAAGGAAATGCTACAGCGTGACGAGTTACAAGTTACAAGTTACAAGTTACAAGTAGCGAATCATAGACAAATAAGCAAATCAACACCCTTCACCCTTCACCCTTCACCCTTCACCCGATTTCCTGTGGCGGTGGCGCTGGGCGGCGACCCTGTGTATAGTTTCTGCGCCGTTGCACCCATGCCCGACAATATGGACGAATACCTCTTGGCAGGTTTTCTGCGCAACAAGGCAGTGGAGTTAGTGCCTTGCCTCACCCAGCCATTAGAAGTGCCCGCCGATGCCGATTTCGTTATTGAAGGCTACATTGATGTGAACGAACCTTTGGTAACCGAAGGCCCATTCGGCGACCACACCGGATTCTATTCTTTGGAAGACGAATATCCGCTCTTTCATGTTACGGCTGTCACGCACCGCCGTGATGCTGTGTATCCGGCTACTGTTGTAGGCATTCCTCCGCAGGAAGATGCGTATATCGGACAAGCCATCGAGAAAATTTTTCTGGCGCCCATCCGCTTAACAATAGCGCCGGAAATACGCGATATTCATATACCTTTCGAGGGTGTTGTCCACAATATTGTGTTGGTGAAAATCAATCAGCAATACCACGGGCAGGCTATAAAAGTGGCGCACGCCTTGTGGGGTGCGGGACAAATGATGTTCAACAAAATAATGATTGTTATTGATGAAGACATCGCACTTAACGATTATCAAGCAGTGATACAGGTTGTAGAGAAGTACTACCGCCCCGAACACGACACCTATTTCAGTCGCGGTCCCTTAGATGTGTTAGACCATTCCACCGCCACTCCCGGCTTTGGCGGAAAAATCTGCATTGATGCAACGAACAAGGGGTGCAAGGTACAAGGTACAAGGGGACAAGGTGAAAAGTTAGAAGTTACTTCACCTTTCACCCTTCACCCTTCACCCTTCACCTTTTTGTTTGACGAGGAAGTTGACACCACCGATTTTTCCACCTGCGCCTGGCTGCTTGGCAATAATGTTGACCCCGCACGCGACTGCAAGATTGAAAACGGAAAACTTGTCATTGATGCGCGCAGTAAGATATCCAAAACACAACGCTGGCCCAATGTTGTTTGTATGAACGCCGCTACAATAATAGCAGTAGATGAAAAATGGGATAAATTGGGATTAGGTCCACTGCTCTCATCACCATCATTAAAATTTCAAAGATTGGTGCGGCAAGGCAAAGCGCAGGTGGTGAATAATGAATAATTTAATTCTCCATTCTCGATTTACAACTTCCTGCTCACCACTACTTTTATAGATTTTGGCACTAATTCGAAGGTGAAAGTCGAGTAGCCCAAGGCTTCTCCATCAATTTCTATAGGGCTTTCGGGAAATGTTTCAATGATAATGCTTTTACCTTGAGTAGCCAACACCTTGGAATAATTGTAGAGGTTTCCATTATACAATTTGCGGAAATGCCGCAAAACACTGAGCTTGTTAACACGCTTGATAACTGTGATGTCAAGCAGTCCGTCGTCAATCACGGCATTGGGCATTTGGTTCATGCCACCGCCGTTGTATTTGCCCACGCCCACCGTTGCGCTGAATACCGCACCGTCGTAAAAAACTTCCCCGTCAACAATAACCTTAAAATGTTTGGCACGGTAGTTAAATAATTCTTTGAGCGTACTATTGATATATAGACGTTTGCCCAATCGCCCCTCATCTTTTAATCGGTTAAAACGACGATTTACCATGGCATCAAAGCCCATTCCGGCCACGTTGGCCATATAGCGTTGGTGTTTAATTCGAGTTTCATGATAACTTATCAGCCCTACATCTTGCAAGATAGTATGCTCGGTGACCAACGAGAGCACGGCATCCGAATAAGTTTTTGGAATTCCGAACATCCGCATCCAGTCGTTGCCTGTTCCTGCCGGAATTACCGCAAAGGAAATAGCAGAGGTAGGAACTTGCTGTTGAATGAAAATGCCATTGACCACTTCATTAACAGTACCGTCGCCGCCAATGGCTACAATCTTCCGGTAGCCGTCGTTAATGGCTTTGACCGTTAGTTCTACAGCATGGTATTTATGCTCCGTGAATACACAGGTAAAATCTAATCCGTTATGATTCATTTGATTGGATATTGTCGGCCAGTCTTTAAGGCCACGACCTACGCCGGCTTTCGGATTTACAATAACCATCCACCCATTCTTTATTAGTTTATCCATCTGAGGTAATATTTCTTACAAAAATAAATAATTTTTCTTTATTTCGGAATTTTTTTATACATTTGCAAGTTATATCTTGTAGTAAATAATAAAATTATGGGGAAAATAATTGCAATAGCCAATCAAAAGGGCGGTGTAGGTAAAACAACAACAGCTATTAATCTGGCTGCCTGTTTGGCAGTATTAGAGAAGAAAGTATTGTTGGTAGATGCTGACCCGCAAGCCAATGCCACTTCCGGCTTGGGTTTCGATGTTAACAACTTGCAAGGCAATACGATATATGAATGCTTGATTGATCATGAAGAAATAGCCGCTGCTGTGCTTACCACTGAAATAAAAGACCTGCATCTACTGCCTTCCCATATTGACTTGGTTGGCGCAGAGATTGAAATGCTTCAACTCACTGACCGTGAGCAGGTATTAAAAAAGGCACTCGCAAAAGTGACGGATAGTTACGACTATATTTTTATTGATTGCTCTCCTTCTTTAGGGTTGATTACGGTAAATGCGCTTACTGCCGCCGACTCGGTAATTATCCCTGTACAATGCGAGTTTTACGCGCTGGAAGGCTTGGGCAAACTGTTAAATACTATCAAGATAGTGCAAACCCGCTTGAACCCTGCCTTAGCCATAGAGGGTTTCCTGCTGACCATGTACGATGCCCGCTTGCGCTTAGCCAATCAAGTGGTGGAAGAAGTTCGCCGCCACTTTCCCGATATGGTATTCCAATCTATTATTCAGCGAAACGTGAAACTGAGCGAGTCGCCTTCCTTCGGTAAGCCGGTAATTCTTTACGATGCCGCTTCGGCAGGGTCGAATCATTACCTGAACTTAGCCAAAGAAGTGCTGCAAAAAAATGAAATGAATACACAAGCCTAAATTTTTATTTTATAAGATGACAAAGAAACCTGTATTGAAACGTGGACTTGGAGCCTTGTTAGAAGATGCTGATGTGGTGAAATCTACCCGTCACAAAGTTGATGCAAATGAAACGGCAAAGCAAGAAGAAAGCATTAGCGAGATAAAACTTACCGAGATTGAAACAAATCTCTCTCAACCCCGTCTGCATTTTGATGAAGAATCATTAAAAGAGCTTGCGGAATCTATTAAAACAGTTGGTTTAATACAGCCTGTTACGGTTCGGGAAACGGAATCGGGACGCTACCAAATTATCAGCGGCGAGCGCCGGTACCGCGCAGCTAAAATAGCCGAGTTGACAACCATTCCGGTATATATTCGCAAAGCTGACGACAAGGAACTGTTAGAAATGGCTCTTGTCGAAAACATACAACGCGAAGACCTTGATGCTATCGAAATTGCTATCAGTTTTCAGCGTTTGATTGATGAATGCTCGCTTACGCAAGAATCGTTGAGCGAACGTATAGGAAAAAAACGCGCTACAGTGGCGAACTATCTTCGCCTGCTTCGTTTGCCCGCCGAAATACAATTGTTTATACGCGAACGCAAACTCTCTATGGGACACGCCCGCGCTATTGTTGGGCTTGATGATGAAAAACAGCAATTGAAAATTGCCCGGAAAACCATTGATGAAGAACTTTCTGTACGCCAGGTCGAAGAACTCATTAAAAAAAGTTTGCGCCCTGCTGCCGGAAAACAAACACCGGCAGCCGAAGAAGAGCTTCCCGATGACTATTTCCGCCTGATTGAACTCTTAGGACCGTACTTCAATAATAATATCAATATTAAACGTGGCGAAAAAGGTGATGGAAGAATTATCATTCACTTTGCCAATGATGAAGAAGTACGTCGTTTTATGCAAAAATTCAACGAAAATACGCAGACTTAATTTTACGGTGAAAAAATATTGCCTGCTCATACTATTACTTTTATCCGGATTTTGTACGCAGGCACAATTGCGTACAGGAGCTACGCCGATAGGTGCGAAGCCCTTGGGTAAAAATTTTTGGCATGGACTTACCGGTCGCGATTCTTTGGGTATTACACGTGTGTGGGTTGGTTCACTTGTAGCGCCGGGCTATGCGCAAATATATAACCGCCACTATTGGAAGCTGCCGATATTGTATGGCGGTATCGGAGGATTGATATATGCCGGTTATCGCAATAATATGAATTATTTGGATACCGGAAAAGATTTTTACGAACGTAACCGGAATCTTTGTTATATCGGGGCAGGGTTGTTGTATTGGGGAAGTATGCTTGACGGAGTGGTTTCCTATAAAACGCCAAAAAGATACTTGCCACAGCGGGCAACCATTTATTCAGCCTTGTTACCCGGCTTGGGGCAGTTCAACAACGAACATTATTGGAAAATTCCCATAGTGTATTTGGGCATTGCCTTTGGCGTGTACTTCATTGATTATAACAGCATGCAATACCAACGTTTCAGAGAAGCTTATAATATCAAAACAGCCGACCCTCCTGTAGAGAGCGACAATAACCTCGCTAATCGCTATTCAGCAGAAACATTAAAATATTACCGCGATAGTTTTCGCCGTGATCGTGATTACGCATGGCTGTATATTGGTCTTTTTTATGTATTGAATATGATTGACGCCAATGTGTTTTCCCACCTGAAAGAATTTGATATAAGCGATAATCTGGCTATGCATCTTCGCCCCACCATTATCTATGACGATATGCTCGCCATGAGAGCTCAAATGCCGGCTTTCGGGATGACATTAAATTTGAATTTTAAGTGATAAACAAGTATATTTTTAGGATTTATGAAACAGTTTTTAGGATTATGTGTTTTTAGTTTTTTGATTACAGTATCGCTCTCGGCGCAGAATACCGTTAAATTAGCGGAGGATACGACAATTATTGCCGGCAAGTTGACTTTCGTTAATGGAGATGAAATTTTAACTATAGATGCAGAAAATAATATTGACAGCTTACTTGCTGTTTGGTATATACAACGCGCGCTGCAAGACACCTCTATTTTTACGCAAATTGGGAATTATGATATCCCTGAAACTAATTTGTCCGACGAGGTATATATTGCACGAATAAAGGCGTTGCCCTGTATAATTGATTTGCCCTATAACCATGTGGTACGTAATCATATTATTTATTATACCCAAAAAATGAAAGAAAGGGCGGAAATGATATTGGGTTTGGCAGAATTTTATTTTCCGATGATAGAAGAAATTTTGGATTTTTACGATATGCCCTTAGAGTTGCGGAATATGGCAGTGATTGAATCGGCGCTTAATCCCTTAGCAATATCAAGGGCTAAGGCTAAGGGTATGTGGCAGTTTATGTACGGTACTGCCAAGATGTATAATCTTACCATGAATTCTTTTGTTGAAGAACGTTTTGACCCGATTGCCTCAACCCATGCGGCTGCCCGTCACATGAGGGATTTGTATAATGTTTTCGGCGATTGGAGTTTGGCAATTGCTGCTTACAACTGCGGTGCAGGAAATGTGAATAAGGCTATCAGGCGCTCAGGCGGTAAGCGCGACTATTGGGATATCTATCCGTTCTTACCCAGAGAAACCCGCGGCTATGTTCCGGCTTTTGCGGCAGCAAACTACTTGATGGCTTATTACAAAGAACACGGACTTGTCCCTAAGCAATTAGGCATGCCTCCGCATGTTGATACTTTTATGGTGAATAAACCCCTGCATTTCGAACAAATTTCGGAAGTAATAGGGATTCCGGTTGATGAACTGCGTAGCTTTAATCCGCAATATGTATATAATATTATTCCGGGCAACGAACGACCTTATGTTTTGCGTATTCCTCACGAATATACTTCAGCCTTCGCAGAAAACGAACGGGAAATATATGCTTATAAAGACAGCATTTACTTCAATCCGAATATCATTAAACAGATTGCAGGGCGCGGCGCAGCGGCTCCGGTTTCCGGCGGACAAACCATTCACAGGGTAAGAAGCGGGGAAACTTTGTCAACCATTGCACAGCGTTACAGGGTAAAAATAAATGACCTGAAATACTGGAATGGCCTGAAAAACGACAGAATAGTTGCCGGACAAAAATTAGTGGTATATGGTAAGTCGGCTACTCCGGCAACAACTGCCTCTACTGCCTCCGCTGCAAATAAGGCCGCACCTCAAAAGCAAGCAGCCACAGGTCAAACAGTCATACATACGGTAAAGAGCGGGGAAAACCTGTGGAGCATTTCGCAAAAGTATGATAATGTTACCTACTACGACATTATGAAGTTGAATGGTTTCAGCGAAAACCAAAAAATATACCCGGGCGATAAGATTAAGATAAAGTAGGGGGACATTGGTAAATTTATATAGAAACAAAGATTTTAATTTATATTCACCGCAACATGGTCATTGGGAAGACGGTAACAAAAAAGAGCCTGTAGTTCATACAAGCCCTTTCTCGTGTCGGAGTGATGTGACTCGAACACACGACCCCTTGCACCCCATGCAAGTGCGCTAGCCAACTGCGCTACACCCCGATTTTCCCTCGAAAACATCAAATTTATGTTTTTAAGGGGCGACAAAGATAAGCATTTTTCTAAAATTTACAAAAAAATACTACCTTTGTGCTCCTAAAAAAACATATTACAACATGAGTATTTCACCTGAAAAAATTAAATGCCTGATTGTTGGAGGCGGTCCTGCCGGTTATACCGCAGCTATTTATGCCTCCCGCGCAAATTTACAAACAGTTCTCTACGAGGGACTTCAACCCGGAGGACAACTTACTACCACCACCGAAGTTGAAAACTTCCCCGGCTACCCGCAGGGTGTTTCCGGTCCCGAAATGATGATGCAAATCCGCGAACAGGCGGGACGCTTTGGCGCTGACATTCGTTTCGGCTCCGTAACAAAAGCTGACCTTAGTCGGCGCCCTTTTATAATCACCATTGACGAAACGCATATTATTGAAGCGGAGACGCTTATTATAGCTACCGGCGCCACAGCCAGATATTTAGGCTTGGCTTCGGAAGAAAAATACCGCGGTCAGGGAGTTTCTGCCTGCGCCACTTGCGACGGTTTCTTTTACAAAGGACAAGAGGTGGCTGTGGTGGGCGGCGGCGATACAGCCTGCGAAGAAGCTATCTACCTTTCCAATATTTGCAAAAAAGTGTATATGATAGTGCGGCGCAATGTTTTACGTGCGTCTCAAGCCATGCAGGAACGGGTGTTGAATACCCCGAATATCGAAGTGTTATGGGAGCATCAAACTAAGGAAATCCTTGGCGACAATAGTGGAGTTACCGGAGCCTTACTGGTAAATAATGATGGAGTGGAAAAAAAGATTGAGATTCAAGGTTTCTTTTTAGCCATTGGTCATATTCCTAATTCTGAGCTGTTTAAGCCTTATATCACGACTGATGAGTTGGGGTATATCTGTACTGAGCCGGGCTCAACCAGAACCAATGTTTCGGGAGTTTTTGCTGCAGGCGATGTGCAGGATTCACGTTATCGTCAAGCTATTACAGCGGCAGCCACAGGTTGCATGGCTGCTAAGGATGCCGAATCATTCCTTAGTGAACAATAAAAACTTGTTTCAAAAAAAATGTCTATCTTTGTGGTTTATTATGAAAAGTAAACATTTATTACATTTTTTGGTTGTAATCATGATGGTCGGATTGGTATTGACCTCATGCACCAGCGCATTCGATAAAGTGCTGAAAAGTACTGATAGCGAATTAAAATATCAAAAGGCTATGGAGTATTACAATCTTAAAAAATACTCCAGGGCAGCTGCTTTGTTTGATAATATTGTGTTAATCTACAGGGGAACTCCGCGCGATGACAGCATTAATTTCTATCTGGCAAAAAGTTTCTTCCTTGATAAGGATATGTATTCGGCAGAACATTATCTTAACCTTTTTCGGCAAACATTTCCACGCAGTCAGTTTACCGAAGAAGCTACTTTTCTTCGTTGTGTAAGTATCTATAACACTACTCACCGCCCATCGCTTGACCCTCGTCCAAGTCATCAGGCTTTAGCGGCTATGACGGAGTTTCTCTACCTCTATCCTTCCACTGAATGGGCGCCTCAGATACGCAAGATGCAAGACGATTTGTTCGGTCGCTTAGATGAAAAAGCATTTAATTCCGCAGCGCTATACCATAAAATTGAAGAATACAAGGCTGCGGTTATGGCTTTAAAGACAACGCTAAAAGATAATCCTGACACCAAATATCGGGAAGATATTCTTTTCCTGATTCTATCGTCCAGTTATCGGCTTGCCAAAAACAGCGTGCCAGAAAGACAGCGCGACCGTTATCAGGCAGTCATTGACGAATACTACAATATTATCAGCGAATATCCCGAATCGAAGTATAAAAGAAGCGCAGACAGCATGCACGCTGAGGCGCTTGATTTCTTAGGAAAAAAATAAATATCATATATGGAAAAAAAGATGAGCGTACCCGCTACTACTGTTACCCGCGACGTTAACAAACTTTCGGCGCCTATTGGTAATGTTTATGAAACCACCATGATTATTGCCAAACGCGCGAATCAGATTGCTGCTGAAACCAAACAGGAATTAAACCGAAAGTTGGAAGAATTTTCAACCTATTCCGATAATCTGGAAGAAACTTTTGAAAATCGTGAGCAAATTGAAATTTCCCGTTACTACGAACGTCAACCCAAACCTACCTTAATCGCCGTTCAGGAGCTAATTGATAAAAAGATTTATTTCCGTAAAATCGAAGAACGACCTGAGGAAAAAAATGCTTAAAGGTAAACACATATTACTCGGCATCACCGGAAGCATTGCCGCCTACAAAGCTGCAACGCTCGTTCGTTTACTAACCAAAGTCGGAGCCGAAGTAAAAGTGTTGATGACCCCCATGGCTAAGCAGTTTATTACGCCCTTGACCATGGCAACCCTATCCAAACATCCTATTCTTGTTGATTTTTACAATCCCGAAAACGGCGATTGGAATAATCATGTCAGCCTTGGCGAATGGGCAGATTATTACCTCATAGCTCCCGCCTCTGCTAACACTTTGGCAAAGATGGCTACAGGCGCAGCCGACAATCTGGTGCTTACCACCTACCTCTCGGCGCGTTGTTCGGTAATAGTAGCTCCTGCCATGGATTTCGCCATGTTTAAACACCCGACTACTCAAGCCAACCTGGAAATACTTCGTAACAACGGCGTAACCATTATTCAACCGACAAGCGGTGAGTTAGCCAGCGGGCTTGAGGGCGAAGGAAGAATGGAGGAGCCTGAAAACATAGTGGCTTTCTTGGATAAGTTGGAACAAGCGCCCTCCAAAAAAAAAACATTAAAGGGGCTTAAACTGCTTGTTACAGCAGGTCCGACCTATGAAGCCATTGACCCTGTGCGTTTCATCGGCAATCATTCCTCAGGGAAAATGGGATATGCCTTAGCCGAAGAAGCAGCGCTCCGCGGAGCAGAAGTAAGGCTGATTAGCGGACCTACTCATCTTCCCGCGCCTGCAAATAGCAACATCAAACTCATTTCGGTAACCTCTGCCAACGAAATGTTGCGAGCTTCCGAAAAGGCTTTTGACAATGCTGCTATCGCTATATGCTGTGCGGCAGTAGCCGACTTTACGCCCGTAAAAGTTGCTGCAAAAAAAATAAAACATGGAAAAAACAAGATGCAACTCTTGTTAAAACCCACCATAGACATTGCCGCCACGCTGGGAAAAAAGAAAAAACGCGGACAGTATCTAATCGGATTTGCATTGGAAACCGATGATGAAATAGCAAATGCCCAAAAGAAAATGCTCAGCAAAAATCTTGATTTTATTGTGTTAAATTCCTTGAATGATAAGGGGGCAGGCTTTGGTACCGATACGAATAAAATTTCTTTGTTATACAAAAACGGACAACAAAAGAAATTCAAACTTAAACCAAAAAGCGAAGTCGCGAAAGACATTATAAATGCTATTGAATGTTTAATGCCTAACAAAAAATGATTATGAAAAAGTTTCTTGTTCTAATCTTAGCCTTGTCGTTCCTCTCTAAAATAGGAGCGCAGGAACTACGCTGTAATTTAAGCGTCAATTTTTCCAGAATACAGGGAACCAATCAATCCATCTTCACTACCCTGCAAAAGGATTTGCAAGATTTTGCCAACAACACTGCGTGGACAAACAATCTTTTTGCCACCGATGAACGAATAGAGTGCAACATTTTTATTAATATTACCGAACAGCTTAGCGCCAGCGAATTTCGCGCCACACTGCAAGTACAGTCCAGCCGCCCTGTGTATGGCAGCACCTTTATCACTCCCATATTAAATTATATGGACAACGAGGTAACCTTTACTTATATTGAATACGACCAGATACGCTTCAACGAACAAACCTATAGCGGTCCGCTCCCATCGCTGATAGCATTCTACTGCTATATTATACTGGGACTTGACTATGACAGCTTTTCCTTATTGGGCGGAACTGAATATCTGAAGAAAGCCGAACATATTGTACTAAATGCGCAGAACGCGCCCGTAAAGGGATGGCGTCCTTACGACGGTTCACGCACCAACCGTTATTGGATGATAGAAAATATGCTGAACTATAAGTACAGCCCTATGCGCGGTGTTTACTACAAATACCACCGCCTTGGTCTTGATTTGATGAGTGCAAGCATGAGCGATGGTCGCTTGGGGGTTATGGATGCTTTACTTGACATTCAGAAAGTCTATCGCGACCGTCCCGATACTTATATGTTTTTCCTCAAATTATTTTTCGATGCCAAAGCCGATGAAATTGTCAATATATTTTTAGAAGCTCCCGAAAGCGAGCGGCTGAGAGCCTATCAAATATTGGTAGAAGTTGATAAAATGAATGAAAAAAAATATGCAAAACTGAAAAACGTAGCCACTCCATTTTAGTATGTATGTTACAAACTTTGTCTATAGAGAACTATGCCCTTATTGAGAAATTAAACATCACTTTTCCCGATGGGCTAAGCATTATTACAGGGGAAACAGGTGCAGGAAAATCTATTCTCTTAGGCGCATTATCGCTCATTCTCGGACAACGCGCCGACACTATGGTGCTTAAAGACAAGAGTCATAACTGCATGGTAGAAGCTTGTTTTTCCATTGCAGGATATGGCTTGGAAGATTTTTTCTCAAGCAACGATATTGATTATGATAACACCACCACTGTTCGACGTATCATCAGTCCGAATGGGAAATCGCGGGCATTTATCAACGAAATTCCTGTTACCCTGAACCTGCTGAAAGAGCTTGGCGACCAGCTTATAGATATTCATTCGCAACACCAGAATTTACTTGTTGGCTCATCAAGTTTTCAAACAAGCGTAGTGGACGCTCAAGCTAATCATGCCGATACTTTGGCTGCTTACAAACAAGCATTCGCAGCTTATAAAGATGCGGCTTCCACGCTTAACGAGTGGCAGAATAAAGCCCAACAAGCTAAAGCGGAATACGATTATCTTCTATTTCAACATAATGAGCTAAACGCCCTGCAACTCAAGGCTGGCGAGCAGCAACTCCTCGAAGAAGAATTGAAGCAGCTTACCCATGCCGAAGAAATAAAAGAAGCGCTCATTAAGGCAAATGCCGTATTATCGGACGAGGAGCTATCTGTTGACAATCTGTTGCGCGACGCGCTTTACAGCTTGCAAAAAATCGCCTCGCTATTGCCAACGGCGCAGGCATTAACAGAGCGGCTCAACTCTTCGCGAATTGAACTGCGCGACATCAATCAGGAAATTGAAAATATCAACCATAAAATTGAAATTTCGCCCGACAGGTTGGCAGTAGTAGAAAGCAGGCTTAATGCCATTTATTCACTGCAACAAAAACACCATCTTAATTCGGTGGAAGCATTAATAGTTTTGCACGAACAAATTCGCGAGAAATTAAACGCCATCGAAAATTTTGACCAAACCTTGGCTCAACTGCAAAAGAACCACGACCAATCTTACCAAATGGCTTATAATTTAGCTGAAAAAATATCGGAACAGCGCAAAAAAATCGCTCCCGACATTGAAAAAAATATGGTAAGTTCATTGCAGCACTTGGGCATTCCGCACGTAACATTTCGTATTATGATTGGCGATGTAGAGCAATTACAAGCCAATGGAAAAAATACGGTTACTTTCCTGTTTTCCGCTAACAAGGAAATAGCACCGCAAGAATTGTCGAAAATCGCTTCGGGCGGTGAAATTTCCCGTGTAATGCTCTGCCTGAAATCGCTGATGGCGCGCAGCAGCGGGCTTCCCACCATCATATTCGATGAAATAGATGCAGGCGTTTCAGGCGATATTGCCGATAAGATGGGGAACATCGTGTACGATTTGTCGAAAAATATTCAAGTGGTGAACATCACCCACCTGCCGCAAGTAGCCAGCAAGGGAAAGGCACATTTTGTGGTATTCAAACATGAGAACGCAGCGGGCGTAACAACAACAGCTATCAAAGCGCTTACTCCCGACGAACGGCTTATGGAAATAGCTAAAATGCTCAGCGGGCAAAATATTACACAGGCAGCTATCAACAATGCGAAAGAACTATTAACCTCAGGACAACAATAAAAAATTCAGATATGCGACTTATTATCCAAGAAAATTACGAACAGCTATCCAAATGGACAGCAGCTTACATTGTGCGAAAAATCAATAATTTTAAACCCACAGCCGAGAAGCCTTTTGTTTTAGGATTGCCTACAGGCTCATCTCCGCTTGGTGTTTATCGCGAATTAATTCGCCTGCATAAAGATGGACAAATTTCTTTTAAACATGTAGTCACTTTTAACATGGACGAATATGTAGGGCTGCCGAAAACACATCCCGAAAGTTATTATTCGTTTATGTGGAATAATTTTTTCAGCTGTATAGACATTCCGAAAAACAACGTGAATCTGCTCAACGGCAATGCTGCCGATTTAGAGAAGGAATGCAACAAGTACGAAGAAAAAATCAAAAGCTACGGTAAAATTCATTTATTTG
>Ga0209737_10002220_pt1 | contig 13586 bp, 10 predicted proteins | sample TergutCu122P3_FD_187284 | JGI IMG/M metagenome (GOLD analysis project Ga0209737, IMG submission 187284) | Cubitermes ugandensis P3 segment gut microbial communities from Kakamega Forest, Kenya - Cu122 P3 (SPAdes) (version 2) | ecosystem: Host-associated > Arthropoda: Insects > Digestive system... | reverse complement strand
CCCCCTTCTTTTACAGAAACGCAATTAGATATATGAAACCTTACAGGTTTTTTTCGAACTTTTTAATTGTAAAAAACCGGAGATAAAAAATCAGCCGGTTTTTTGTGTTCATTCATATTTTTCCGAATAATATTTTTGATATTCGCCCGACGCAACGCCGTCCACCCATTCGCTGTTGTTCAGATACCACTCGATGGTTTTAACGATGCCCTGCTCAAACGGCGTTTCGGGATACCAGCCCAGTTCGTTTTTGATTTTTTCGGGATTGATGCCGTAACGGCGGTCGTGGCCCTTGCGGTCTTCTACGTGCTTGATGAGCGACTCGTCGACAGTGCTGTCGGCATTTTTATTTAAGTAGTCGATGATTGTCTTGACTATCACAAGGTTGGTGCGCTCGTTGTGGCCGCCTATATTATATACTTCGCCGGACGCGCCGTCCCGCGTCACCATGTCGATCGCCTTGCAGTGATCTTCGACATAGAGCCAGTCGCGGACCTGAAGCCCGTCGCCGTATACGGGAAGCGGGCGGTGGTTAAGCGCGTTGTTTATCATGAGCGGGATCAGTTTTTCGAGAAACTGAAACGGACCGTAGTTGTTGGAACAGCGCGTTATGTTTATCGGCATCTTAAAGGTGTCGTGATACGACTTTACGACGAGGTCGGCCGCGGCTTTCGACGCGGAATAGGGGCTGTGGGGGTCGAGCGGAGTTGTCTCTTCAAAAAATCCGTCGGGCCCGAGCGAGCCGTATACTTCGTCGGTTGAAACCTGCACGAATTTTACGCCGGGTTCATAATTGCCGTCTTCGTGTTCCCACACAACGCGCGCGGCGTCGAGCAATACGGTCGTTCCCAGGACATTGGTCTTGATGAAGATTTCGGGGCCGTCGATCGAGCGGTCGACGTGGCTTTCGGCCGCGAAGTTGATCACGGTGTCGATATCGAACTCGCTAAACAGCGCGTTTACCGCGCCTTTGTCGCAGATGTCGACGTGCCGGAAGATGTGCCCTGGATTGACCTCGACGGCTTTGAGATTGGCCACATTCCCGGCGTAGGTGAGTTTATCGATGTTGACGATCGTAACGTCGTCGTATTTGTTCAACATATATATGACGAAATTTGACCCTATAAATCCGGCGCCGCCGGTAACCAGAATAGTTTTCATTTAATGCTCCTTTAATTTAAGGACAAATAGTAACTAATAGCTAATAGTGAAAAACTAAGGAACGCGCTCCGCGCGTATCAAAATTTGCAGGATGCAGGGCTTAGGATTGCTCAATATTTGTTTTTTAAGTAGGAGGCTATCGCGTCGTGCCAGCTGCGAGGCGCTATGCCAACGGTTTGTGTAAGTTTAGAGTTGTCGAGCGCGGAATATGCCGGGCGCGGGGCGGGGCGCGGGAATTCCTCGGTTGTGCACGGCGTCACCGCCGCGCCTATGTCCGCGAGCTTTATTATCTCGCGCGTAAATCCATACCACGACGTCACGCCGGAATTCACGCAGTGATATGTCCCGTAACTTTCGCCCGCCGCCATCGCTAAAAGAAAATATGCGAGGTCGACGGCATTTGTCGGGCATCCGTACTGGTCGTCCACAACCTTTACCTCGCCGTTTTCGCGCGCGGCGTTCATTATCGTCTTTACAAAGTTTTTACCGTGCTGCCCGTAAAGCCACTGGGTGCGTGCGATAAAATGCCGGCGGCACGTCTCGCGCACGGCGATCTCACCCGCGAGCTTGGCTGTGCCGTAGACGCTGTTTGGTTCGGTCGGCATGTCCTCTGTATAGGGCGTGTCGGCATCGCCCGAAAAGACGTAGTCGGTGGATATGTGCACGAGTTTCGCGCCGGTCTTTTCACACGCCGCCGCGATGTTGCGGGGCGCTGCCGCGTTGGCCGCATGAGCGGTATCGGGCTGGGATTCGCACGCGTCCACGTTTGTGAAAGCGGCGCAGTTGATCACGATGTCGTAACCGCCCGCACCGATATTTTTATCCACGGCCGAAGCGTCGGTCAGGTCATAGTCCCCGATATCGACGCCCTTCACCTTGGCGCCCGCAAAAGAGCTGGGGATTTCGCCGAGCTCGCATCCGCCGATGTCGAGCTGTTTTATAAACTCGTGCCCGAGCTGTCCCTCTGCGCCGGTAACCAAAATCCTCATTTTATTTTCACCGTCTCGGCTATGGTATAAAGATACTGCCCGTACTCGGTTTGTTTGAGATTGTTTGCCAGCTTAAGAAGCTGGATTTTGTCTATATATTTTTGCCGGTACGCGATCTCTTCGAGGCACGCTATATACTGCCCCTGACGCTGCTGAACGACGTCGACGAAGATGGATGCGTCGAGCAGTGCGCGGTGGTTTCCTGTATCGAGCCACGCCATTCCGCGCCCGAACAGTTCCACTTTAAGCATTCCGCGGCGCAGGTATTCGAGGTTTACCGACGTTATTTCAAGCTCGCCGCGCGCCGAGGGTTTTATGTTTTTCGCGATGTCGACCACATCGTTGTCGTAAAAGTAAAGGCCGGGCACGGCATAGCTTGATTTTGGGTTTTCGGGCTTTTCCTCGATAGAGACGACGTTGTTGTCGCCGTCAAACTCGACCACGCCGAACTCGCGCGGGTTGCTGACGTGATATCCGAAGATGGTCGCGCCGCTTTCACGGTTCGCGGCGTTTTGCAGCCGTTCGGTAAACCGGTATCCGTAAAAGATGTTGTCGCCCAGCACGAGGCACACACGGTCGTTGCCGATAAAATCCTCGCCGACGATAAACGCGTCGGCCAGACCGCGCGGCTTGTCCTGCACCTCGTAGGTAATAGTCAGACCCAGATGCGAGCCGTCGCCGAACAGCGATTCAAACGAGCCCAGATCGCGCTCGGTCGAAATAATCAGTATTTCGCGTATACCGGCAAGCATGAGCGTCGACATCGGATAATATATCATGGGTTTGTCGCACACCGTTAATATCTGTTTTGACACCGCTATTGTTGCGGGATAGAGACGGCTGCCTGTGCCGCCCGCAAGTATAATTCCCTTCATACCAGTCCCTCATTTTTTATTTTTGTAACTAAATCTAAATCCCCATTTTGCGAAATATTTAAACATACCCAACACAAGTATAACAAAAAATTTAGATTTGTGTGAACTCGACCGCGCCCACTTGTGATAGACATAGGTGTGCGGGTAGTAGACGGTGCGCATTTTTTCGCGGGCCCGGCGCGTGATGTCCATGTCCTCGTAGTACATAAACCAGCGTTCGTCAAAGCCGCCGAGCAACTTGAAAAGTTCGGTGCGGATAACAAAAAAGCACCCGGTTGCGAACTCGATATCGATGGGCTTTGACAAGTCCTCATCGAGCATCTGGTAATGCTCCACAACGGGCCTCAGTTTCTTTTTAAACACATGCCGCCCAAAGAGCGCCAAAAAGCACGGGTCGCGTTTGGGAAGCTGTTGATCCTCGCCGCCCGGAAAGAGTATCTTGGGCGTCACGAGGCCGATATCGGAATTTTTAGTGAGGTAGGCCGTAAGCTCTTCGAGAACGTCGCGGTCGATAACGATGTCGGGGTTGATGACCGCGTGGTATTCGCTTTGAAGCAGGGGCAGCACGGTGTTGTGACCGTGGCCGAAACCTTTGTTGTCGCTATTTTGTATCGCGACGATTTTCGGGAACTCGGCTTTAAGTTTTTCGAGCGCGCCGTCTTTTGAGTTGTTGTCGACGATATAAAGAGTGAAGTCGACATTTTTTGTGTACTCAAACAAGCTTGCGACGGCGTCCCGGCAGTTATCGTAGCATTTATATGTAACTATGCATGCGCTTATTTTGGGTTTCTTCATGCGTTTCTCCATTCGTCGCAAAGTCCGCTTTGTTCCTTTTTCGCGCCTCAAAAACTGCTTGCGCGAGAAATACACACGCTCCCTTGCTCCTCATCTCCGTAAAAAGTCACGATTGCGTCGGCTAACGGCTTGTAAACGCGCCGTCTTTACGCCTCATCACAATCTACCACCTTTTTACGGTTTTGTGCTTCGCACATCCCTGTTGAGGACTATTTATTTTTAACGGGCGCACTTGAGCGTTGGATTATTTTAAATCGGCGAAGCCGTGCATTATTTGTACATTGCACACTGTAATTTGCAATTTAAAGTTATTTTAACTGTCCACTGCCTCTGCGCACGCGTCTTTGAGGGACCGAAGAACGGTGTCGTGGCCTTTTATCATGTGCGCAAACCAGCTTTCGCCGCACGGCTCCAGATCCCGGCCGGCGACAAGCGCCGCAAAGTAGTCGAGCAGGGCGGGGTTGCGCACCAAAAGCGGCCCGGTAAACTGTGTGGTATAGAGCGAGTTTTTTACAAAACCCTCGGTTTTTATGTCGGACGGTTCGGTGCCGCACTGTATTGTAAAGAACGGAGTTTGCGACGACGACAGCTTTGTCGTGGTGTTGATCACGCCGATAATTTCGCTTTCTACGAGCGGGGTCGTAACAACATATTCGGCGTATCGGACCTTTCCGGTCATTATCGCGTTTATGTCGGACAGCCACAGCCTCGGCTGTGCTTCGCCCGTATCGAGCGTGACCGAATGCGAGATAAGGACGCCGGCGCTTCCGGTAAGAAGCGCCTTGCCTCCCCGCTCGACATATCCCTTGAGCTCGTCGGAGTGCCTTATCATGTCGCGCAGCGCGGCAAGCGTAGAACGCTCGTCGCCCGAGCCGATATACAGAAAATCGCATTCCGAAAGATCGAGATCTTCGCCGGCATTATAGTGCGTGACGACGGCTTCGAGCCCTGCGCATTCCAGCCGTTTTTGCAGGATGAGGGCGTTGGCGTATTCGCCGTAAAGGTTCATTAAATTCGGATAAGCGTGGATGATTTTTATCATTGTTCTGCCCCCTGGGTGACCGCTGATTAAATCGGCGCGGATGGATAAGATTTTTGTCAGTTAACGTAAAAAGCAAAGGCAACACTTTGTGTATTAACGAGCATTTTTGCGCTGGATGGCGGAAATCTGGCACAGACATCCGCCGTGTTCGATTTATTCGGTGATTACCTTAAACGCTTGGTGAACTTCTTGATATCGGTGAAACAGGTGAGCAGATAAACGTCGCCGACAGGGTTGCTGTACAGTTCGTCCATCATGGCGTCGAGGTCGGGACGTACCGCGAGTATATCGTCGCCGATATCCGCGAGCGACAGTCTTGCCGCCACGTCGTCGGCATAGAGCCCGCCGACAACGACCTTCTTTATGCGACTGTCGGCCAGCGGTTCAAAATCGATGTCCCACAGCCACGAAATGTCATTCGCGATATATTTTCGGCTTAAAAGGTCAAAAATAATAACGACGGTCATTTCGGCGCTGTCTGAATCGAGTATCGTCTTTATGGCGCCGTTGTACGCCATCGAGTTTTCGTGTTTGCTTAACAAAAACAGACCCTTATGGCCGGCGATATCAAAATCCATGATGCGCTCGGCGAGGTCGTTCGCGAGCTTGTGGCTGTCCAGAGACCGCGCGGCGTCCAAAGCCGGTATGCCGAGCGCCTCGACCGTTACGGTGTACGCGGCGGCTATGTTGTACGCGAAAAACATGTTGGCGATCTGGGGCGTGATCTTTATGTCGCCGTCGATCGTGAATTCGCCGCCTTGAAGGGCCGTCACGCTGTGGCCGGGCGTTTTGCGCCCGAAACCGCACGACGTGCAGCGGTAGTTGCCGAGATGATTTTGAAGTCTCGATATATATTCCATGCGCGAACAGCACAGCGGACAGTGCGCGCCGTCGTCATAGGCGTGCCTGGTGTCGGCGGGTTCGCGCAGGCTGTCGGCCTCGACCGAGAACCACAATGTATTGTCGCGGTTAAAGCCAAGCGACGCGCTTAAAGGGTCGTCGGCGTTGATGATGAGGACCGACGACTGGGGCAGGCCTTTCGCAAGCTTGCCCGCGACAAACTCGCTGGTGCCGTTGCGTGTAAGCTGGTCGCGGAAGAGGTTTGTTATCACAATGTGTGTGGGCGCGAAATGCTTAAACGTATATTGGCAAAACCGCTCGTCGCTCTCGAGGATCGCAACGTCGGCTTTTACTTCGCGCTTGAGATTGCAGCCCCGAAGCAGAGCGGTGGCGATGCCCTCGGTCTGGTTGCTGCCCTCGGAATTGCACACGACGCGCAGACCCGAGGCCTCGGCGGCCGTCTTTATCAGGTCGGTGGTCGAGGTCTTTCCATTCGAGCCCGTGACCGCGATCACGACGGCGGGCATCTTGATTTTAGAGAGGATATCTTTATCTAACTTTAAAGCGATCTTGCCGGGAAGGCTCGATCCGCGCCCGATCAACCGGCCTATGAACGCCGCTAACTTGCATATCAGGATAGTAAACATAAAAGCTCCAAACCGCACCGCAAAAAACACAGGAGGCAGTGATTATGAAGTGCGGAAACCCAAGAATTAATTGTCCTAATTTTATCAGATGTTGCACGGCAATTCAAACGTTAATTTATTTTTATTGTTCAATCATTGATGAAATAGTATAATTAGAGGAAGCTAAGATTGCGAGATTCGAACCCGTATCGCCCAAAATATAAAAATTTGCGCCTTTTCATGCTTTTTCGTTTGTCATACGAAAATTGACAAGGACTTTGAGGCCGTATGGGCGATATCCCGCCCGTAAAAACCGGTGTGTGTTCGATTCTCGCAGCCTTATGCAGTAATGTGTGCGACACGGAGTAATGGTTATTTGAAGTTACCGGATTTTGTACAGCTTGCGATTTCGAGACTCGAGAAGAGCGGACACGAGGCTTATGTTGTGGGCGGAGCGGTGCGCGACGATCTTTTGGGCAAGAGGCCGACCGATTATGACCTGTGCACCGACGCGACGCCCGAGCAGCTGTCGAATATTTTCAACGACTTCACGCTTGTAAAGACGGGCGCGAAGTTTGGTACCGTGCGCGTCGTTATGGGCATCAATGTTATAGAGATCACTACCTACCGCGGCGACGGCGAATACAGCGACTCGCGCCGTCCCGACAGCGTCGTATTTGGCGGCAGCTTAAAGGACGACGTCGCTAGGCGGGATTTTACGATAAACGCGATAGCGTATAATCCCAAAGTCGGATACGTCGATAACTGCGGCGGTATGGCCGATCTTCAGGCCGAGGTCATCAGGTGTGTCGGCGATCCCGAAGAACGGTTCGGGCAGGACGCTTTGCGCATCCTCAGGGCTATCAGGTTTGCCGCACAACTTGGGTTTACGCTCGACCCCGAAACGGCGCTCGCGGCGATAAAGCTGAAGCACAGCCTGAAAGAGTTGTCGGCAGAGCGGGTGCGCGATGAGCTGTCAAAGTTTATCGTGTGCGAAGATGCTGGGGTCTTGCTGCTTAGATACCGCGAGATATTTTTTGAGATTATCCCGGAACTAAAGCCGTGCGACGGATTCAACCAGCACAACCCCAACCACAATTTCGATGTTTTGGGGCACATCGCCGAGACGGTCAACCGCTCGGGCGGCGACCTTGTTTTGAGGCTGGCGGCGTTGCTGCACGACGTGGGCAAGCCCGAATGCTTTACATTAAGTGGGGGACGGGGCCGGTTTTTCGGGCATATGGAGGCGTCGGCACAGATAGCGCGCGAAATTCTCGTGCGGCTCAGATATCCCGCAAGGCTGACCGATACCGTGTGCAAGCTTGTTGAGTTCCACGACAAGCCGTATGTGAGCAATACGGTAAGCGCGCGGCAGTGGCTTAACCAGATGGGCAGCAAAAACGTGTTTTTGGTGATAAAGCTGAAAAAAGCCGATTGCCTTGCGCACGACCCGTGCTATCACAACAGAATGTTTCGTATAGCGGGGTTTAAACGCGCGGTTACGGCCGCGCTTCGCCGCGGAGACTGTTATTCGCTGTCCAGGCTCGCGATAAACGGCCGCGAGATAGACGATGAACTTGGAATAGCCCCGAGCAAATACACCGGCGAAGTATTAAATTATCTTCTTAAACTTGTGATCGAAGGGAAGATATATAACAATAAAAAAGAGCTGATTGCGTCTGCGAAAGAATACCACAGTTCAAAGAACAATTAAAGTTGTAATTTGCAACTTAAATAAACGGGTTTTTCCGCTTGCCTTCGTCGTCCGCTCTTTCGTAGGCGGTGAACACGTTGTCGCCGTCTACCGTCCCCAATACACAGTCCTCGAGCTTGATGTTTTGTGCGTCGAGCTGGCGGCGCAGCCACTGTTCGTCATTTCCGGTGGGCTTTAGTATATTGGGCATTATGTGCCCGTCGATTATTACGTCGAACACCATTTTGTCCTGGGTGGGGCTGAGACCCAGGTCTTCGGGCGTTACGGGACGCGAAGTGCTCTTGGGCAATACGCTTATCATCCCGCTTGTCTCGAACACTGCGGTCTGAACGTCCGCAAGGTCAAAATATCCCTCGTATCTCAGCGCCGACAAAAATTCGTTGATATCGAGTTTCGCTTTAAGCATGTTGCTTTTATAAAACTTTTCGTTGTCAAAAAGTATGAGCGGGCTGCCTTCAAACAGCTTGCGCAGTACTATCGATTTTGTGGACAGGAGCGAAATGACGATCGCCGCCAGCGAGAATATGATCAGCGCTATAAGCGGCCGCCAAAAGGTATCGTTGGCCATCGAAGCGAGTTCGGCCGCTATCGAGCCTATCGTTATTCCGTTGATGTAGTCAAAAAGCGTAAGCTGGGATATCTGCCTTTTGCCCATGAATTTTGTCATGATAAACAGCACCGCTACCGAACCCAGCGAACTCAGCAGTATATGCCACCACGATATCGAAGCTGTCGAAGTTGTCAATGTAATTTCCGTCATTATTAAGTCACCTCCCGGTTAGTTTCTTCAGAAAAAGGGGAAATATACAGTTAGATAAGTCCGACGCTTCCTGCCTTAATATAGACGTAGTTTACAACAGCGGTTAAGGATGGTATCATTAAAATCGTAGAATTATGTCTTTTTTGTATTAAAAAGACTTGGAACTGCGAGAATCGAACACACAACGGGCTCGACTCTCGTAGCCCTAGACCATAGAAAGGGAGATACAGTGGATTCCCATACAGTTAATGTTACAATGGATTTCATATGCGACCGCAAAGCTGTTTGGGAAGCGCTTGTCACCCCCGAGCTCTATGATTTATGGTATGCCAAGCGCGATGGCGACGGCGGCGTTGAAGACAAGCAGTTGTCGCTGGGGTCAAAGATAAAATTCGACGACAGGGAACAAACGAGTGTCGTGACGGATTTTTATCCCATCTCAAAAATAACGATCGCTACAGGAAAAATGTGCGATGAATTCGTTATAAACAAGACGGAATTCGGTTGTTCGCTGACCTTGAATGTCTCGGACTACAGGCTTGAAGAAAAGGAACAGCTGGCACTGGCGGAAAAGCAGTTAACCAAGCTGAAAGAAGCGGTTTATAAGAGGATAGAGAACACATCCAAAAATATGAAGCAGCAGATAATACCGCGGATCAGGACAAGACGTCTGAGGACATTTTTGTCGGGTTTGCTGCAGGGATACAAACCTCCGATAACCCCGCGCAAAACGGCTATGGCGGAATCCGAGGTCGTGTCGAGTATAATCGACAACAGCCAGACCGATGTTATAATTCATCTTCGCGCGGGACTTGCCGCGCTGATGTGCGCCGTAATACTTTTTTCCGCGCTTGCATTTACGTCCCGGATTCAGGAATATGATTTTGTGCCGTCGTCTGGGATGTCGCTTACCGAGAGCATACACGTTAACAAAGAAAACGCGTCGGGAATATATATAGGACAGTATCAGAGTTCTGTGGAGCGCGTGCTTAACTGTAAGGGGTCGAGGCTTTCAAACACGGATTTTTATTATCTTTCGACCAAGCGCGGTCCCGGAGGCGATACACTGATGCAGTTGATCGTTTCCTACGACGCGTACAAACATGTGCGCAGAGTCACGTTTTTGGACAATACCACAGCTAACAAGCCGCTTGATGTGCCGGTGTCCGACGTCAATGCGCTGCTTACGCCGGGAATGACGCCTCTCGAAGTCGAGGAACAGGTGGGGTGGCCGCTGTCTGCGTTTACGCTCGACAAAAGCGGATTGACCACCGTTTATTTCGGCGTTGTTGAGCGCTTTGATTTTATGAATACCGCGGAAAGCACCTATGAAATATTTGTGCCCGGCATAATGTCGCAGCTTGTTGCTGTGCTCGATACAACTTCCGAATCGACCGAGACACAGTATTTTAAGGCGTACAAGCCCGATAATCCGCTGCCGCTGGAATTGACCGACCAAACAAAAAAACAGTACAGCAACAGCCTCGACAACTATCGGAGCGACCGCTTTGCCTACGAGCGCATGTTTTTGCTTCTGCCGCTTCCCGACAGAGTAAACCGAAGGGACGCCGACATAATCCTCAATAGTACAAGTGAACACTTCCTGCCTATTGCGGGCGGAGATATAGTGTGCACCTACATCCTGAGAAGCCGCGTGGCGGAAGAGACGGGTCACCGATATATCTATGAAGTGACGTTTGGTGAAGACGACATAATAAAAGAAGTTTCGATGCTTAACCGATATCTTGAACAAAAAACCGGTGTGATGCAAAACAGAGAGGAATACGATCTCGAACAGGGAATGTCGTTGTATGAAGTGTATTCACGTCTCGGTATATTGCCGACCTACGCGGTTTTGAACGAGCGGGGATTTACGCTGTGCTACGGAAGCCGGATCGGCGAAACGACCAATATAAGGCTCAATTACGAGCTCTATCTCGCGTTTGACGACGACAATATACTCACAGAGATGAGATTTAATTAGAGGATAATATGCCTGAGCGAACGGTAATAACACGAGAAACGCACATTTCCGAACAACAAGCTGTTGTTTGGGGATATGCCATAAATAAAATCAATCTGGCTAAGTTGTGCAGGGGCGCTTTTGATATCGACGTGATTTTTGAGGATATGCCGTTGCTCGCGTCGGACGGCAGGGTCTTTATCGTGAGGATAAAGCCGCACGACATATTGCTGACGTCGGCGGGCTGCTCGTTTGCGCTGAGGTTTATCGCGGACGGCCACGGCTGCCGGGTCCTTATCGCCGCTTCTTATGACATGTCGGCGAAGGTGATGCCTACACAATCTCAGATTGAAGCATTACTGCGCGCTTTAAAAAGCCAGATCGAGCCGCACAGCGGCCCCAGGATTTACTCTGAAATCGCCGTTGCCGGGCAGGAACAAAGACAAGAGACAAACGGGAGCGATGTATCGTCGGGCTGGGTGGAGTTTAAATATTACGACAGCACCCAAGCCGACAGTGAATATAAAATACCCGCGCGGCATGAGATGACGGCAAAGGCCAAAAAGAAAAGATGGCCCGCTGTCGTTGTTGTGACGGCGGTTGTGATCGTCGCCGCCTTGACGGCATCATATTTTTTGATACCGCAACTCAGCGGGTTGTTTGAGACGCCGCCGCCATCGGACGACAGCTATTCCGCTAAAGTTACCTGCAAAAGCGCTATGTCGGTAAATCTCGGCGACGCTAAAGACAGCGTGGAACGGCTGTTTGGAACGGGGGGCGCCGAGAGCGACACGATGACGGTATATCGCGGAGGACGTGTTGAGGACGGCGAAAAGCCAACAATTCAGGTCGCGGTTGAATACATCGATTCAAAAGTTTCAAAAATAACTTATCTGGACCTTGAGCTGTCCACAAAGATCAACGCCGAATACAAAACTAAATTTAAGCCCAAACCCGATATGACGATAGAGGACGTCGCGAGCGGGGTCGACGCGCAGCCTTCGATGATACGGAAGTATCAGGGCGAAAGCGGAGAGATCGTGGAGGTGCATTTCGGGTTTTGCGACCCGTTTGCAAACTTTGATCCCGCATGGCGCGGCGAGATGGCGATCATCCTGGATAAAGAGGGCACCGCCGCAAGCAAGCATTTTTGGGGTGGATATGACGGATCAGATCCTTTGATGATAGGCGAGCTCGACGGCCACAGGGTGAGCAATCAATATGACAGCTATACCGATTTCTTGAATGACAAGTATCAGTATGACCGCGCGCTGAATATGCTTAACCGGTATAGCAAAAAGGACGTGGTTGCGGCGTTTGGCCCGATAGAGCCTTATCACGGCATAGACGACGCGGAGTTTTATATCAATGACTCGGAAGAGGTGCTGCCCGGCGGAGATATGCCTATATACCGCATGACTTTCGGGTTTGACGATAAAGGGCAATTCTTGGTTTCGTCCTTTTCAAACACGAGGCTTTTTGATAAAGAAGGTATGCTCGAAGGCATAAAATACGCTGGCATTACGCGCGGCATGGCATATAATGAGATACGCTATATTATGGGGATTTTACCGACCGCGATATTTGTAGATATCAACTATTATACATTGTGCTATGGGCGCCGGCTCGACAGCAATATCTTCGAAAGCCAGTTTGAGTATATAGTGAAAATTGATATCGAAAACAACTGCGTGCAGTCGTTTTGGGACAATACTGAAAAAAGTTAGAAAAGGAATACCGCATGAAAATTCGCGCAGACCGCAACCGTATGTCGAGAATGGTTGCAGTGGAGATGAAATATTTTGGCCGAAAGCATGCGTTCTCGTTTTTGACGCTGTGCACCGTGATGGTGGCGCTTTCGGCTGTGCTGCTTTCGATGTTTTCTTATCAGGGCAGCATGGACGAGGCTAACGACGAGCTCTTTCTCAACGCTTCGGTGGGGATAGTGGCGGCGCTGTTTGTGGCGTTTATAGTTTATAAAATAGCAAAGCGGGGCCAGTTGTCTTCGTACGGGCTTGTAATGACCTTCACCGCGTTTAACTATCTGACATGCGCGTGTTCGGGATTTATCGTTGCGCGAAGTATCTGGTACCGCGATCTCGAAGGTTATCTTACCGGAGGATACAGCTTTTATATAGAAAACATTATTAAATGGGTTTTTTGGGCTCCTGCTCTGTCGATTCTTCTTTATTGTATTATTATATTTTTTAGAACCCGAAACCCCTATACTCCGAGCGGGATACAGTACATCTTTAATATTTTTTCGCCGCTTTTGATCTTGGCGCTGGTATCGGTGGCCATGAGATTCAACAGCGGCAAGACACAGAGGATTTTTGCGGCGGCGATTACAACAGCTTTTTATGTTTCGCTTATGCTTATTTTTGCCGTCAAGTTTTTTGCCAAGGCGCTGATCAATAAATTACTGCATGCGATGCCGGTTTACGACGACTATCCGGAAGTCAGGGTCGGCGAGACGATTTCTATCTCCAGCCCTCAGGACAGAAGGAGAAAACGCCGTGTCGCCGCTGCTGTGGCCGCACTTGCCAAGCAGGTTAAAAAGCCTGCCGCGATCACCGAGATTACGCCGGTGCCAGAGCTGCCGGTTAAGACGCCTGCCATCGCCGTTGCCGCGGAAGGAATTCCGCTTGAACCTAAACCAAAACGCAGCTTCAGCGAGTGGTTTGAGGCTGTGGCTATGCTTGCCGCACCCAAGAGGCTTGTTGTTATGCCTGAGGCCGTCGTGGAGCCCGAGGTTGTTGTGGAGCCCGAGGCCGTCGTGGAGCCCGAGGCTGTCGTGGAGCCCGAGGCCGTCGTGGAGCCC
>Ga0209737_10002219_pt1 | contig 13586 bp, 5 predicted proteins | sample TergutCu122P3_FD_187284 | JGI IMG/M metagenome (GOLD analysis project Ga0209737, IMG submission 187284) | Cubitermes ugandensis P3 segment gut microbial communities from Kakamega Forest, Kenya - Cu122 P3 (SPAdes) (version 2) | ecosystem: Host-associated > Arthropoda: Insects > Digestive system >... | reverse complement strand
CACAAATTGTATGCCTGACACACCCTTTCAGAAAGTCGTATGGTGTTCATAGAATACATTCTGTGCCTGACACACCTTTTCAGCAAGGCGTATGTTGTTCATGAAACACATTCTGTGCCTGACACATACTTTCAGCATACTTTGAACAAAACGTGTATGCCTGAAACACCCTTTCAGCAAGTCACGTGGTTTTCGTGCTAAAGATTGTTGCTCTTCTGCTCCATTTTTCCCCCTTATAATCGAATGTGAGCAGAAGGGCCACAAAGCGACGCCATGCGCTAACTTTAAAGTTGTCATATTTGGATTTCTCACGGTAATGAATGTTACCACTGTGGTCCTCTGGGATGTGAGGCCGTGTTCTTCCATACATAGGTGCCGACGTTTCGGAGGTACGATGTCCCGATTTTCAGAATTTGCTTATCTGCTGCTCTGAACAGTTTGTAAGAAGTTCCTACCAATGTTGCTGTCTATTCACCAGACTACATGGCAACATATCCTTCAATAACTTAATCTTATCTTCAGTTTAATTCCCAATACCTTGTACCACACACCTCACCCAGATAAATGTAATACACGTGAATGTTTTCAAAAACTATGATTATAGAGAATACTTCATCTAAAGGCGTTGTTAACGTATAGCAAGGTTAAGATAATAATAGGGACCCACAAGTGCAAATGGCTGACGATTCCATAGCAGCAAACTGCTGCTTTTAAAATGGCTGAAAACCACCCTCTTTTCGGGGCAATTCTACCGTATTCGCAAGAAGTAATACGCGAACAAGACAGGCAAAGTACATAGGCCTATAACGTAACATTGAAGCGCGTTCGCCTAACTATTATTGCAGTGGAAAAGCAATAAGTATTACACATTGTGAGGGTGTGTCTGTGGCCTTAGTCATCCAGAATGCAAAGCGCATGCGCTATATTTTCATCCGTGTCCTGTTTGTCTCTACCATATTTTTCCACATTATCTCGTAAACGGCTCGATTTTCGGGGAAAAAATATTGAATATGAAATTGTGTTTTTATTTTCTGTACAACTCTTTTTTTTTTCTGCAACACTTCTCATTCTACGAATAACTAATGGAGATGTGCTCAGCAATGTACGTCGGTCCTCATGTAAAATACCCGCTATTCTTGCCCGATTTTAATGAATATTGAATTTTCCTTACAGATTGTCGAAAAATTCTCAAATATCAATTTTCGTGTGCTTTCGTCCACTGGAAGCCGAGATGTTCCATGGGGGCAGACGGACAAACGGACAGACATGACGAAGCTAATAGTCGCTTTTCGCAGTTTTGTGAACGTATCTAACAACCGGTGATTATGACGGCGAAATGCAGAGTTAGAACTGCATGAGATTGCTAAACGAAAAAGTATCCCGATTTTGCCTTCATTTTATGTAACTGTCATGCACAACAGGGTACAGGACATGGCCGTTCACACATCAAACTTAGACAAGAAGTCGATGCAGGATTGACTGACAGGCAGAAAGTTCCTTTCTCGGCAAATATATTTACAGCCGGTCCCTATGAACTCATTAAACTGAATACGCCTCACTTTAAACGATATAAAGGTGATAATCTCTTAGCAAAAAGTGTAATTTCGTTCTCCGTCTTCCTGTCCACCATCCAGAATTAATCCTCATTGGAAAAATAGGGGCACTTCTTAAAAAGTAGGTTGCGTCACATAACGTAACCTTCAAATCAGACGATCTTACGCAGCTGTTGCACAAGTTGTCTTCAGTGACACAAGGAGGAATGGGTTTCGGGGTACAGCCGTGTTCAACGGGCTGAATCAATTTGCTGAAAGGGAAGGCAGAATCGGATAAGAAAAATGATGGCGTTGAGGAATCTTTTGAAATTCATGTAGGGCTGCATTCCAGTAGCAATACAGATGAATTAGACAAAGATTCCGACGTCATTGGTATTTGTGTTGTGCCGTCTGACGACTAAATGAAGGTGAACAATGAATAAAAAATAGGAACATTCTTATTCTTATTCTTATTCTTTCTTCACGTCTGTAGATATACTGTATTGTAGAAAGTTAACCCATTGATATTTTATGAGAATGCTTTCTACGTTCTTTCAGTTGCCCATACGCAACTGGGCAGCCTACGGTGCATGCGTCATATCATACATATTGCGACGGAGCAGGCATGGGCTTTGATTGTGGTGTTGACAGCAGAGTAAAACTTGAGCGAAGTGATAATGGCAAAAGGTACGCAATTTTGGTAGTCTTTTGCTGATTTTAGTTTCATATTAATAAGAAATTACTGGTTTTATGTTTTTATCTGTGATACAAAAAAGCAGAAATACCGTTTTGTCTGGCAGACGAAATGTTATCGGAAAATGATTGTTGAAGACGGACGTAATTTATAAAATGGTTAGAGTTCTATGTTTATATTTGATTGCACTGGGGTATGCGACAGGAATAAGTCAAAAGTCCGGAAATCGAGTGCTGACGATTCAAGACAGAATGTAGAAGAAACGAAGAGGGACATCGTGAAAAATTTGGTATTCTGGACACTCTGAAGCTTCGGATCCTTTGCTTTAGTTGCATAATAGGAAGTGCACTAAGATCCCCGTGTTTAGGTTATGACGCCTGCGTGTTATTCCAGAATACGTCAGTACTGCCCGTGAGAACCTCAAATTCCGCATCAAATGCTCGAAGATTACCATCAAATAGGATATGTCGACGGCATGATATCCCAGGAGATGGGACTCTTCGTTAGCACAGCCTGTGAGAACCTCAAATCCCACTTAAAATCCACGCTTTATAGAGCACAAACAGAACTTGTACTGTGAGAACTAGTGTCATGTACGAAAGCTAGAAAAAGTTTGTTCTATCGCCGATGTGGCTTCTTTGGGAAAAGGACGAAGGCTGGTATAATATCTGAAAAATTCCTTTAGGTGTATGACCAGTAACATGGCACAGGGTTATTTGCAGCGACTGAAATTTCGACAGAAATACGTGAATTAGTAGTCCCTTTGAAGACTAAAATGTATGTGAATTTTGTATGAAGATGCAGTTCATATCTCACAGAGTACAGTGTTTCAATTAGAAAGTCCAATCAATGAATGTTATATAGGGAAACTACAAACAATTTTACTGTGTGGACAAAAGGCAGATGTTATGTTAAACCTATGGTAGTTCATACAGTTACCACTGGGTCATAACTTTGGCTAGTCCGTAGCGGCATTTTTAAATTGTCGATTGGCAAATATGCATAAATGTTACTTAAGGAGATGGTAACCAGGGCTTTCCTTCAGCAAACCAACCTGCACTGCCTGTAGAGGCAGTGCAGGTTGGTTTGCATTTGCACTAAAAAAATAGCAGATGTCATTAGACTACAGGAACATAATATGTTACAGGTTACATGGTTTCTTAATTTTTTAAAAGGTAACCTGAAATATGTTCAGAGATGTTCAGTTTGTGATACAACACACTCCACCCTGGGCATGCAACCAGTCAATTAATGTTGTTGTTGTTGTTGTCATCATCCTTCTTCTCCTCTTCCTCCTCCTCCTCCTATGGCAGATGGGGAATGGCAATGTTATTCATGTCTGCAGCATTCCTTAAGCTATATTCTATGTGTCTCCTGGATAATGCTAAATGAATGATAATTCTGGTGGTACTGGTATCCCCACAATGAAAGCAAGTCAATTAAATGTTTAATAGGGAAGTAAATGCTCTTTCTTCTGATAACCATGTAAACATGTAAGTGCAGTCTGTGGGCAGAACATAGGATTTTTTAAATGTAAACTTTTTCATACATAATGTGAATAAAGTACTGTGTGCAAGGGAGGTTAAGGAAAGTATAAATGGACAATTTACATAAGTAAACACTGATGAATAACAATGCAAATGTTGGGCTGTCAGGTTGAGCTAAAGTATTGGCCACAGCCATTCCCATTATTTGTCTACAAGCTCTGCTGTCCTCTCCACAGGCTTATACGTTTAGTAAAATCAATCATTTTGTGATGTCTGTCTTACTTTGTAGTTACTGTAACAGTGTTTCAGTTTTGTTGCCAGCATGAGCTGAAGTGGTTCTTCAGTTCTGACATATCAAGTTTCTGATTTGCTGCTTTGAAACACTAAGGCCTTAAGACATTCAATAGACATCCTTGGACTAGGTATCAGCCCTTTCCAAGGATTTCATATTTACATTTCCATTCCATGGGTCCAAAAGATAGAATGACAAATTACACTTAATTCCATTACTGTATCTTCCATATGTGGTAGTAATTTTGCCATGTGCTGGCTGCTTGAAAATATATTTGTGGTGTTTGTCACTGGGCTCAGTCAATAGAATGACTTAGAAACACAGCAGTGATAAATCAGAAAAGCTGTGAACAGTTTTTGACTGTGAATATTGCTTAATTAATGAGTTCGTTTGTCCAACAAAACTACATGACGTGTTTCCTCTACTTGTATTTTGATTCACCAGAGAATCTTCACCATCCATTTTCCACTTAAAATCAGTTACATTAATATCACAAACTCATTCATGCTGTAAGTGAATTCTGACATACCATACAACATGTAAGAGAATGTGTCACATGCTTCAATTACTCTTAGAAGTACATTTTAAAACATGATTTGTGGAGCTATACATGACGTTTCTGTGACTTAAAATTATAAACTTTATTTATGTAGCCATGGTTTTTATGATTCTTGTGATTGTGTAATTATGTCTAAGTGTGGATTTGATCTGAGAAGACATAAAAAATGTGACAAGTAAATAAATTATGTTTTGAACTTAAACATGGTGACATAAAAAATCTGACAGTTATGTAGTTAATAAGAATATGTAGGATGTTAAACAGACAGGTTACTAAAGCTACTAAATTTCTGTATGACTTCATGGCTTGAGAGAAAGAGGTACAACAGTCTAGACCAGATGTTTACAGATGAGTAACTGCGACAGAGTGAATGTTAGAGAAGGCTTATCCTTTGTCGCGTAGAAGTTTCCAGGCATGCAATAAGACTTATATAAGAGACAACGGACGGCATGAGAGGATTCAATCTTGTGCTCACAAGTGAGCAATAGCGGCCGAGTGTTCAGTGACAGAGTCTTGTGGCGACAGTTAAGGCAATGTATGTGTAAAGCAGTGAACGAGTGATAGAGGCAGAAAGGAGGTGGATAGCAAGTGTCTATCAGAGCGGGATAGTGCATCTGTGAGTGAGGTACTGGGTTCAAGTGGCGACAGGGCTATGAGTCCACAGAACTGAATGTATAAGAACAGACATAACTGTGAAGAGTAATTCTTAAAATTCTGGTGAAGTGTTCTGTATTCATTACAGCTTTAATTATTGTATCTGTAGTGTCAATAAACATCGCTATTTGTTAAACCAAAGGCCTAACTGTTACAATATTAATTAATATATAATGAATTGTGCTTTTACTTTTTTTGCAGTTGTTGATCAAGATGTTACCAAAGCTGTGTGTCTAATGTTTGCATGCTTTAGTATTTATTGGATTGTTATTTCCTTTATCAGGAATTACAGGAAATTGTGGCTGGGATTACTGCAGAGAGACTTCACTCTGGCCATTAACAATGGTAGCTTGTCATAGCAATGGATACCTCATTGCTATCAGCAGGTAGTATACAACTATAATTGTTATCGATAACGGTAATTTCTAAGGACACTGTATGTAATATTCTATGTTTACTTAATGTGTATGCCTTTTAGATTTGGTTTTGTAATTTTAATCTCATTTTAATATGTGAGAAGTGTGTAGTGCATCTTTGTACTAAGGACTTTACATGAACATAATGGTAGAACAGTATTCCGTTCCCTTAAGTAGTGATGAACAAAGATACACACAAATTACATATACTGCAGCAACAAATAGTAAAATTATTTATGTATGAATATTTTGATTATATTTTGCCTTTTCCATTTTCACTTAACTGTTTTCTTTGCCATAGCTCATCAAGTTTTCTGTCCTGTTGTCTTTATATCGAGGCTTGAAAGCATGAGTAATATCTAATTCCCTATGGTGGGTTACTAGCCTACTGCTTGGTAGTCCAGTTTTGGGGGTTGCAACCTTTGAGCCTCTGGACAGGCACATTCTGCAGCATTTCCTCGGCAAATGGTGGAACAGGTATACTGCTGTGACTCGGTACTCAGAGCCTCATTAGTTAGGGCAGGTTGCACTAGGGGCAGGTGAGGAGATGTGAGTAGGAGATGTTACTGAATGCACTCCACTACATTATTATAAGAAATTGTGGACTAATAATTCTCTTCAAGGAAATTGTTGGAATACAGACAATATAGATGCCAAAATTATAAAAACTGAAGAACTGAAAAAGCCATTAAAAAAATTGGAATATCACCTGCTGAAGGTAACTTGAATTCTTAACTATATAAGTACGTGGGAGACTGATTTCATGAGAGAATATTGCTTTTTTTTTTTTAAATAACATTTTCATGATGGGAGAAATGCAAGAATAATGGAAAAACAGTATTGTCATTCATGCTGGAAAATTATAGAGGAATTAGCTTACTTAGTGCATGTTATTAACCCTATAGTAAAGTTTTAAATGAAAAATTGCAAACACAAGCAGAACAGTTCCTTTTGGAGTGCCAGAGTCGATTCCAAAAAGGCGGATCTTGCATTATAGCATTGTTTAGTATGAAATTATTTACAGATAAAAGGACAGTTTAACTTATAAACTCATTTAGCATATCTGGATAATGTGAAAGCCTTTGACAAAGTTAAAAGAGACAAATTGCTTGAAGTATTAAAAAAATATTTTTCCAACATATTGTTAAAAAGTATAATAGAAATTTACTCTGGAAACAAAACAAAAGTAAAGATAAACATCCAATTAACAGAAGAATATTAATTAATCATGGAGACAGACAAGGCTGCCCTTTATCATCCACATTATTCAACATTCACATGAATGAAATAATAACAAAATTGAACCAGATTTAAATAAAAGGTATTACTTTAGCAACCAGTACAAAATTAAACACTCATCTTTTTAGAGATGAACAAGTCATAATAGCTGATTCAGTGAATAATTTACAGAGAGGAATATTTACATTACAAAGCATAGCACAAAATTTTGGAATCAAAATATTGCCAGTGAAATCTGAGATGATGGCATTTTTAGGACAAGACCCCATAAGATGTAAAATCATTGTGGGTAACAAATGTGTACAACAAGAATTTTAAGTATCTTGGTTGTGAAACTTCCTATGAACATGAAAAAGACTCTAAAAAAAAAGCTAGCAAAATTTGCTGAAATACTGGGAATTCTAAACAACACTTTGAAACCAACTTTTATCCAGAAGTTTTCAAGAATAAAAGTATACAATGCACTGGCTCTGCCCATTCTTTTATATGGAAGTGAAATTTGGAACCTCAAACAAAAGGATAAACAAAACCTGAACTCAGATGAGATGCAATATTTCAGAAGAATAGTATGGGATACACACTTTCTGATTACAAAAGAAATGAAGAAATTTTGGAAGAGTTGAAAGTATAACCAGCCAACGAGAAACTAAGCAGGTGCAAATCAAACTATGACATGTAAAAATAATAAGCTTCAGGATTCCAAAAATAATGCTGAAATATAGACCAATGGGCAAAGACAATTTGGAAGACCTTTGAAGAGACTCTTAAGCAAGGCCAAAACAGGTCTATGAAGGCCTAATGTGTGATGATGATGATGATGATGACCATGATGGTGATGATGAATTTTTTTGTATGTATAATGTTTAATTTTGTGTTTTATACACAGTAAATATATTACACATATTGGTTCCACTATGCACGTTTTCAGACAACTGTGTTGGCAGAATAGTATATATGGTGGTCTAGTGGTTAACATACAGAGCTAATATTCAAGACATTCTGGGTTCCATCCCAGCTGTTGCCACTAATGTGATAAATTTGTTTGTATAATGACAGTCATGCAGAGACGGGCTCACAGCCACTTCCTAATATCTTGGGGTAGCTATGATGCACCATGCTTGGTTGGTCTGGCCACTGAAGTCTAGATTGTGCTGCTCTGTGCCAAGCTATGCACCATAACTAGAACTGTCATCCTTATGTGGTTCTTACAAAAATTTATAATTCCTATCTCTGTTATTGCTGCTGCTAGTATCTGTGATGGGTGAAGTAGATGTCACATATTTTTCTTGCCATGACATGGTGATGTGCATGTATTGTTGTAAACTTTCTGGAAGTGATTCTATCCTTCATACCCAATTCCTCTCTAGTTAATGCATATATGTATAATATAAATTTTGTTTTCTTCATGTTATATTCCAGTGTTAACTGTTTAAATATAACTTTAATGCAGACCCAATGCTGTAGTTAGGGGAATTTGTGATATTATAATATTAATACAGAAAATGACCAAATAATAATGTGTACAGGTTAAAATATGATAGTAAAAGGTAAAGTAAAGGTGTCCCGTGACAGTCCGAGGTGGCCCTAGGGGTTCCGGGTAGGTCAAGGCCCCGAATTTCTAGACTTTCGGCACTACAAGGGTGGTAGGTCGTCAGCTCTAGGCACCGGCCGCCTTTACCCCAGGAGAAATCCCTGGTACTCATTTTCAGGGGCTGAGTCGACCCCAGGGCACATGGTTTTATCAGAGGGAGCCACGGAAAAAATTCCCAGTGACACCACCGGGAATCGATCCCCGGACCGTCCGACTAGTAGCGCAACGCCTTAACCACTATGCTACCCCAGGCCCAAAATATGATAATAGTGATCACAAATCGTTGAATAAGAGTCTTACTGTTAAAATGTGCTTAGAAAGCAAATATAGAAGAAAAAAATGGGAAAAACTTGTTCATTAGGCTGATATCTCTTAATTTTTGCATTCATTTCTATTGGCTTTATAAAAGAAATCTGTTCTACCTATATGTCCCCAAGTGGCAGACAGAGGCCCATCACGCAAGGGGTAGGTGGGACTTCCTCCCGCTGGGGAGCATAAGTGCAGTGGGTTGTGGAACAGGCTGGTTGCCTGTTCATTTAAAAAGGATTTTACTTGTCAGCTTTGAATGAAACAGTGTCCAAATATGAAAGTGGAAAATTACAATAAAAATTTTTTTCTCTTGTTTAGAACTTCTCATATTAATGCAAAATAAGGGCGTGGCATCATTCTATCCTAATGTGATACACTAGTACTGAGGGTACTGGTTACTGAACTCCAGCTTACAGGAACCAGTGGAGAAGCATAGTTGAGGTGGTCATGGCCTGAGTTGGGCTGTAGCAGAGAAGAAGTTTACTGACCCACCTGTGGAAACGAATTTCTGAAAGCTAAAATTAGTAAGAGATGTTTATGTTCATGAACAGAAGTAAAATTTGTGTTGTGCAAAAACCATCTAAGAATTTTCATATGACAGGAGAAATTAAAGTAAATAGACAGACTGATCGTAACATTTCATATGACAAGCCTGTCAACAGCAACTACTAGATGCACAGTGTTATTGCCACTGAAAGGAAAGAATAATTTTCAGCTGGTTTCCACAGTACAGGTTCTCTATATACTGCTCCTATACTTTGTTCTTCATATAATTTGTGTTGTATATCAAGTAATAAAATGAAAATTAGTCACTTAGGTAATGAAATATTTGAAGATCTTGTATTCTGGTGAATGACAGTGTTGATTGGTGAATATTTACTGAATTATGGAGGAACTAGGAATAATGGAAAGCAATTGATATTTGGGATGTTTTGATATGCTGTAAACACAACTGGAAAATTTTTGATTTATCATCATGCTTATAAATGGTGTACAGAGTGATTAAAAAATAATTCAGCACATTCAAAAATGTATTACTGTACAGTCACCATAATGAAAAATGGTGCCCTATGGTGACAGAAATGTGTAAAACTTTTAAGCGCCCAGGTTTGTAAAAAATTAAGGGTAGCTCTACTATTCAGTGCACACTTGACATGCATGTGATACTTAGTTACTGAGTAATAAATTTTTGAACGTCTTCAGTTTATTTTTAAATAATTCTTATATTGCTGTTTTCATACTTAGTCTGGTGGGCTTGTATTTGTTTCAGTAGCTCAGAATGTATAATCCCGAATGTTTGAACGTGCAAAGTATTGATGATGGCTTGATTTGAGATACTGTCCTGTCATTTGCCTGGAAAATCTGAAGAATTCCATGAGAAACCTTGGTCAGGACTCCCAGTGTCCACTCCACTGTGACTTGAATATGAAGCAAAATTGCTACCCATTCAGCCATGACATTTGGTGGCCTAATGAGATTACAGAGGGTACACTACAATCACCAATGATGGTCCTATAACAAATGGGAACAAGTGCCATAGAATGACATGAATATTATGCATTCACATACACATTTAGTTCTATTTGTGTTTGTGTATTTAGATTATGTATTTGTATTTTCATTCAGTGCCTCATGGTAAATTTGGCATTAGTCTCATCTTCTGAATCATAACCTTGAAGTGTGTCATCCCCATTGTGTGTATAAACTAAATGAAAGGGTTGGTAGTCAAAAACACAACTATGTATGATCTAAAAAGAAAGAATGTGTATTCTTAAAATCAGAAAAACAACATGTTTCAGGCATTCATGGACATCATCAGGTTTTATCAAAACACTTAAGATTGTTTATTACATAAATCATGTGACCAAGTGTTGATGAGGAGATCTCAACATCAAAACTTTGTCAAATTATAGTTGCCGTATGTCCGGTGTGTGAGTAAATCGCTGGTTGGTACGTACTATTTCCTTGGGTAGTAAAGGGTCTCATGCTGTGCTGTGTGGAATATCCTCAGGGGACTGGCCTAATTGGATGTCAATCCACCTTCCTATATGAGTCAGACTCATAGAGCAGATGGTGCATGGCCTTGGTGTTTTCAGTCTTACATGTGTTGAGGTTCCCGCGTATCGTAGGCTATTGCAGTCCGGTATTTAGTTGGTGTGCGTGCCATGGGTGCTGTGTTGTGTGTTCTCCTTTGTCATGTGTGGTGTATATCGCTTTCACTGGTTAATAGGGTATGTTCCCCATCACCACATAGTATGATAGCACTGTATTTGTCGGACGGATGAAACTTGTTGATGTGACCAATCTTAAAGAAGAGTCGTTTTGGTTGTCGGTTTTGTGGCTGGTGTACCATTGAAAGCAATATACACTGCACATGACAAAGGAGAACACACAACACAGCACCCATGGCACGCACACCAACTGGATACTGGACTGAGATAGCCTACGATATGGGGGAACCTCAACACATGCAAGACTGAACCCACCAAGGCCATGCACTGTCTGCTCTACTAGTCTGACCCCTATAGGAATGTGGATTGACATCCAGTTAGGCCAGTCCTCTGAGGACATTCCACATAGCACAGCATGAGACCCTTTACTACCCAGGGAAATATTACGTACCAACCAGCAATTTACTCACACACCGGATATATGGCAACTATAATTTGAAAAAGTTTTGATGTTGAGATCTCCTCTTCAGCACTCGGTCATGTGATTTATGTAGTAAACAATCTTAAGTGTTTTGATAAATCCTGATGATGGCCATGAATGGCCGAAACATGTTGTTTTTCTCATGTTAAGAATATACATTCTTTCTTTTTAGATCATACGTAGTTGTGTTTTTGACTACCAAACCATTCATTTAGTTCTGAATTATACATAGGTGCAGTGCACCAGTAGATATATTATACAGTTAAATGTTGTGACATCTAGCACATCTGGGACCAAGGATTGGAAGTTGTAATTTTGCACATGTTACAGTCTTGTACCTAATGTGTATCTTACTGTACCTGGCAGCCTCAAGGATAGACCTAACCATTTAATTTGTCACATTATATTTCAATCTATTTTTCTGTAGTACTTGTCCATTAACTTTTCTTATAAATATCATATTCAAAATAGTGTTGCCAGTTGGTGGAATAATGAAATGTAATGGACCTCTTAGTTACTCTCCAGTTAATACAGTTTTCCAGATCATCAGTGCCAGATGTCACAGCTCTTACTATAAGTGCCCAACAGTTGGATGAATGGTTAACTTTATTACAGTTGGTGAAAATGTGTGTGTTATGATGGAACACTAGTGATGAAACCCTGAACACATGATTGAAACTGGTCATGATACCTTTCGTTAATCATCCATTCTCTCCTGGTGCTTGTTTGGAAAGGCTCATGAATATCAATCAGAATAATGGGTGCTCCACTACTAAGTTGACCTGCCTAATAGGTGCGTTTTTATGGCAACATTACATGAATGTGTTGTTAATGTGAGTTCTTAGGGAACGGCATAATGAATTTTATCTGGAGTTATGCCTTCAGAGCAAAAGAGATGCCATATCACGTTTGTAATACAGGAAGGTTTTGAATCTACAGGCTATTGCAGCCCAAGGTCTGTGTTTTCTGGGTATATGAATCTCAGTATATGAGTTCCTGGTGTGGGGATCAGCCCACTTTAAGGCATAAACATGAAAACATGAACTCACAAAAGATCTGCATCCATGTCCCAAGTAGGAAATAAAACCATGATTCCACAACCAGGAAGTATAATAGGACAGTGCGTGTATTGGACCGTGAGGCGCTGTGTTTGGCATAAAGATTTAAGAGCCTGAAGTACTCTTGATAGGAGCCATCCTGTTGTGTTACACAATATGATAATGTAATTTATTCATTCAAACACAACATACATATAAACATTAATACAGAGTTGGCAACATGTTTTGGTTGTAGTGAACCATCTTCAGGCCTGAAGATGGTTCACTAGAACCGAAACATGTTGCCAACTATGTATTAATGTTTATATATATACGTTGTGTTTGAATAAATTACATTATCATATGAAGTAGTTAAGTGCCATATAACAAAGATATCCCTTGTATCTGTGCAGTAGGATGTGGCTGAAACATCTCTTACAATCATTCCCAAAATATGCAGAAATTAAACACCATTGAAATTCCAAATAAAAAATGCAGTTCCTTTTATTCTGTACAGATTGTGTCCAGTTGCAGTAGACACCTTAACATTCAGGGGAAAAAAAAGACTACCTCCAAATTTTATTACAATAAGACATTTGTATGATAGGCTAAAAGCAGTGATTTCAAACCACAACAACTGTACAGCAGTAGTGTTTGGGTAATGTTACAGTAGGCTTAATGAACACTGACATGAGACATATTCCCATCCCTGCTACATTGTGTTGCAGTTCCAGATGAAAGTTACAAAAGTACCAACCATGATTTGAGAAAATAAATGAAGGGATTTAATGTAATATTACATTATATTTAAGTAACAGAAAAGGAAGATATTGTTCATCAAGAGTATAAGTGTTTCCATTCAGACATCCTGAGACTTCTGCCAGCAAATCAAGTAAAGATGTGTGTGCTGTATGATTGTTGCCAAGCTTACCTGGCATTAAGGATGGGTGTTATGAATGTAGTGTTAACTGCAGTTCATCAAATTAGTTGGCATGAATATAAAATAAACATTCTGAATATGCAAGTTATTTCTCTGCACTGCATTATTATTATTATTATTATTATTATTATTATTATTATTATTATTATTATTATTATTATTATTATTATTATCATTATCATCA
>Ga0209737_10002218_pt1 | contig 13591 bp, 6 predicted proteins | sample TergutCu122P3_FD_187284 | JGI IMG/M metagenome (GOLD analysis project Ga0209737, IMG submission 187284) | Cubitermes ugandensis P3 segment gut microbial communities from Kakamega Forest, Kenya - Cu122 P3 (SPAdes) (version 2) | ecosystem: Host-associated > Arthropoda: Insects > Digestive system >... | reverse complement strand
TCACAAAGCCTACTTCTCCATTAGACAGACTTCAAGGTGTAAAATTTAATGCTGTTAAGTTATATTTAACACAAATTTATGTTCTAGCAAAAAAATTCAATTTAGCTAGTAGGTTAGCATGTTACGATCATGTGCAGATGGTCAACAGATGTGAATCTTCATGACAATATACATGTTATAAATAATTAAAAGACAATGATATTTCAATAAACCTATATGACATTATTCACAAAGGAAAACTTCACTATAACTTGCAGTGATGAACTATGAAATTGTAGTTCAACTGATTTCCATTACATTAATATTCAATTCCTTAAGAGTCATCTGTAATTTTAAATAAATAACATTCCATTCTGCAGTAATGAAGCAATGTAATTGTGAATGACTTTGTTATCAACAATTTTTAAATTAGGTTAATCTGTAAATTAAAGACATACTCTAATTCTAAAGTTCAAGTAGTGCACACACAGTAGAAAGGGCAGATGGAAAAGAAATATTACTAAAATTTGAAAATGACCTAATCACTAGAAAAGCAGTAGACCTTGGGCTGATAGTCAGAACAGAGGTGGAAATCTACTGCTCAAAATAGCCGGCATCTTTCTCTTCAATACCATTTCCAGACCAGCTCTGCAGCCCACTCAGACTCACACACTATAGATCCTGAAGGCACTTTTGTGATTGTAAAGTGGATAGAACTTGAAGCTAACCACACATATTCACATAGTGCCAAAGATAAGAATGCACAGCAATTCACCTCCACTCCTATATGCCTTCATTGTGTAGTCCTTGAACACATTAATTTATCTACTGTCTTATTCATTTCTGACATTCAGCTACTAGTGGTTATTACAAGCATGAAATGCTGCTGATGTGTTGGGCATGAAATGGTATTAATATACTGCTGATACAATGAGTATGAATTGGTATGATATATGGCAGACACGTATATATGTATATCTGCTTATGTGTTGAACATGAACTGGTATCACATCCTGCTGATATGCTGAGCATGAACAGGTAAATATACTGCAGATGTGTTCAGCATAAAATGGTATGACATTCTCTGATGTGTTGAACATGAAGTGGTATGATATACTGCTGTGTTGAGCATAAAGTGGTATGATATGCTGCTGTGTTGAGCATAAAGTGGTATGATATACTGCTGTGTTGAGCATAAAGTGGTATGATATGCTGCTGGTGTGTTGAACATGAAGTGTCGTGCTATACTGCCAATGTACTTAGCATTAACCTTTTGGAGCCGGAATTTTACATTTAAATTTTAGCACACCTGTAGGTAAAATGCGAATAATACAGGAACCAAAAAAGGTAGCATTATGAAATAAACGGCACTTTGAGGAGGAAAAAACGGAGATTATGCAGCATGTTAAAAATATTCAGTATGTATATTTGTTGAATAAATATTTGAAATGTAGCGTGTGGAGGTTAGCGCTGCGGTACGACATATCTATATGTCGTTAGGCTTTAAAAGGTTAACTACAATGCCTGGCAGGTAATTTCAGTATATGATATATAAAATGGATAATTTTAACCCATTTAATACAATGCCCATAATTTTTGGTCATTTGTTTTTAAAATTAACAATACTTCAGTATAACTTACAGTACTTCAGCATAAATCACAGAGGACAGCATTAAGAAATTGGATGGCTATGTCAAATATCAGAGTAGCAGGTAAATTAGTAAAAAATGTGGTGACACTTGGCCTGCAAATAGGATATTTGTATCTGAACAATTTACACAATAATCAGGTGGGTCTCACATTACAACTGTCATAATAAATAACCCAAAATGTCATCTGAATAATGCAACAATGGGCACCAAGTGAACATAAACAGGCAAGAACACTGGCGCAGTAAAACACAATTCTGAAATGCATTTAAAGCCTCAAAAGTAGCAATAGAAATCCTAAAAATTGCTAATATGCCAAAGAATGTTTTTTTCCAAATAAATGCTGGCATAAAATTTCACATAATAAATAAACTGTACTACCCAAAATTTTATGTCTGCTTGTTTATATGCACCTTTTCAATTGCTTATAATGTAAGACATTCAATGGAACTAATATGCATAATTTGAAGACTGCAGTGTTTTGAGATGCGGTACCATATAGTATGGTAGAAATTTACATGTGTTCCAGAGGAACTTTCTAACTCCATCATCTACATTAAAGACTGTGGCAGTAGTTTTCATTGAAATATTATTAAATATCAACCAGAATGCATGGTGTCACATTCCACAAGATGGCTACTTCATAGTCACCCCTGTGAAAACCTCAGTATTGAAGGCAAAAACCTGTATGAGGTTTAAAAATTATGAGAGGAGGGATCAGTGAAAACTCAAGAGCACAGCCATATAATATGAACTAAGTTAAGAAAAAACAAAAATACACCAGTTGTCAGAACACTGATTGAACTACAGTTTTTGGACAGACATAAAACACATTTATCAAAAGTTCTGCTACAAAGACACTCTCTTTAAAGTTGAATAGATGCACTAAATTTAAGGAACCAGTGCAAGAATTGTTTGAAATTCAATTAAATATTATTAAATAATGGATACAGCTTACCCTTCTCCAGAAATGAAGCTCAGAGTTTTGGGGAACGCTTTATCGTTGAACGTGTACATAACTAATTTATTACAGTGATCGTCATCTATTTTTTTTAAGAAATTTTCATAATTCTCATCATTGCATGTTTCTGTGAGGGACCACCAACCCTGGCTGCTGGGCGGGTTGTCTCTATTATATTCCAGGCTGAGATTTCTATACGCCATGTCAAGCTGAGAAGCTGTAATACGATATATCAACATGAAAAAGGGTATAACACAGAAAAAAATTATAGGAAAAGAAAATAAAGTACTTAATTCACAGATATTAATTCCTTCTCCTCTTTTTCTGATCGCCGTCTATGACAGTGTCTATGGACCCACATAGAATGCTCTCAGACATCTGAACTGATGCACATGTTATCACCTTAACAAGCTGATAAAAGGGAAAAAATTACTTGAAGTACAAAATATGTGGCAATGGAATGAGACCTTACAATACAAGCATACCGAACACTGACAACTCAAACAAAAATTATGGAATACAGAAGTTCAGGAAACTACACCTTAAGCAAGGCCTGCAGTCATTGCAAATGCTCAAGTGTATTGCTGGGCCACCATTTGCAGCAAATTCAGCACCACCATTCCTTTTTGTTTTAGCAGGCCAAGTATTATAACCAGCAATCATGTGAGCAGCTGTGCCTAATGATCACAAATTGACAGCTCTTAAAGAACCAACGCCACCAAATAGTAAACGCTTATTATAATAATGCCCCTGAGCCTCTTCTGTTTCAGACTGAACTTCTGAAAGTATAAATATTTTAAACCACTGACAATAGATATGATAATCCAAGGCCTCCAACCACAAAGAATAATGCAATACAAAATAGCAAAACAAGAATACATACATCAATGCTCCAAGCAAGATACAAACCATGGTTCTAGTCTTTAAAAGTCAAAGACTGTACGTGCCTTACACACTATGCAATCAACTGTGATTAACTTTTCCAATTATTAAATAAAGAAACAAACAAAAAATGATAATGAGCAAAGGTAAAGTTTTTCCTTGTTATGCCTTTAAGGCATACATGGGGAGCAGAGCTATAACTCCACTCATTCTTAGCCTCGGGACTAGATGGAGTTGAGTGGTTAACTTCCATACTCTAGCCACTTTACCCCATGGGATTGGGTCCAGTACCCATTAATGACAGGGGCCTGGGGTAGCGTAGTGGTTAAGGCACTGCGCTACTAGTCTGTCAGTCCTGGCATCGATTCCCAGTGGTGTCACTGGGGATTTTTTCTGTGGTACTCCCGACAGAACCATGTGCCCTGAGGTCGACTCAGCCTCTGAAAGTGAGTACCAGGGATTTCTCCTGGGGTAAAGGCAGCCGGTGGGTTTGGCTGATGACCTACCACCCTTGTAGTGCCGAAACGTCAAGAAAATCCGGGGCCTTAACCTACCCGGAACCCCTTAGGCCACCTCAGCCTGTCGCAGGACACCTTTACTTTACTTTTATCCATTAATGATAATGTGTACAAAAGCTTAAAATAAGTAACTGTAAGTAGTGAATGGAACACACATTTTAAGTAACAAAAATATAAGTATTAACTATAAAACAACTTCCAGGTATAAGAATTTTACAGTGCTAAATAATAACCAATTCCACATGCACAACTGAATTCTGAGTGTATCCACAATGAAAGCATTAGAGTATTGAGGCACAGGTGGACAGGCTGATTATACCTTCATCAAGAGCACATTTATATATTGTTAATATGAAGGTGTGTGTGCAAAAATAGGTATCATTCCTCACAGCTGTACGTGACACACATCCACAATATTCTCACTATGATCCATGCATTTCTGTTGGTACTTTATCAGATTTACTAGGCTGCAGTAGTCCATTTGAGCATTCTGCAATCACACATGCATGGCTTCCTGGACTGCCACATCATTTTCTTAGTGACAGCTTCTCACATGACCTTTCAAAGTTCCAAATGGCTGGTGGTTTAGTACACAGGGAGTGGCATTCACAGAACCCTTTCTGGCTTGCATATCAACCAGTATGCACAGTATGCACTTCCTTTGTATAGCGTGTGTTTCTCTATCTTTACCAAATGGGGGCACTGTTCCAGCCTTCTGCTTCTTCTGAGATGTACTGTAATGCCGTTCTAAGCTTTGTTACTTTGTTCTAAGGCAGAAATGGTGAAATCACCAGTCATGACATTCAGAACGAAGTCACACTCAGGGGCATGTGCTTCAAGAAGCTGTAATTCCACATCAATATGTGACTTTGTGTTTATCCACTAACCAACAAAGAATTGAATATAAACTCACTTTCTGATATTTCAAAGTCAATATTATTTTCTGCATGGGACTGTGTATGATTTCAAGCTCTGTAACCATCACTCTTTGGTCATATTTGATGAAACATGAACTTAAAGCTTGTTCATTTATGCTGATGATCCTTGGTTGACCATTATCAGGCAGACCAGTGCTGTCAGTGTTGTCAACTCTTTAGTATTTCACCCATTGCTTAACATTGCAGGAACCTGTGCAGAGATCTCCTTACACATGACAAAGCTGACTAACAATGTTTGCAGCCATACGGTTCCTCTTAGTGTGAAACTCAATCACAGCACGCTGATTAAAGAAAATGTTAATGACAGGCAGTTTGTTTTAATGATTCTATTGGTATACTTGGGCATGCCATTGTACTTCAGGTTGGAAATAAGAGACAATACTAATAACCACATAATTCCTAGCCTACAATAAGTTGCTCTAATGTGTGCTTTCAGTATGGCACCTGTATCTGGTAACTCTAGATTCTGAACATTAGAAAATGACTCAACAGAAAGTTATTATATCCAAGACTTACCAATTGGCTTCATGAGTTGTGTGATAGGAGTGGCTGTTCCACGATTGGAAACTTTCAAGAATTTGGGAAAGATGTTAGGAACTAATGCCTTGTCATTTGTCCCATTCAACAACATGTTAATAAGATGCTGTCTCTGGGGGTTGGGTTTGCCATCTACATAAGCCTCTAGCTCATAAACATGGGAGTCACTAGCCTCCCCTGGAGTCTTCGGATTAGGGCTCAACCGTGACACAATCCACTTGAACCTTATCGCAATCGTTTTGTCTGGAAAAACAGAAAGATAAGATAGATTGAGGCTTGTTAAGAACATAAAGCTGAGGAGAACATTTTTACTTATGAGATGGGAAGTATTAGGAGGTCTAAAAAAATGCATGAGGTGCTTCATAACATATTGTTAGGGAGTTCAAATCAAGTATGATGAAATTAACAAGACACAAGCATGCACAGGGTTCTTGTAAACACAATAAAGAACTTTCTGTTTGAATAACAAAGAAGGGATTCAAACTTCATCCTCCAGTTAGTTGCATATTCTTAAATGTAAATTTCCAAAACAATAATGGAAGCTAGTGTCATCTTGCTCACAATGTTTTAATTTGATCAGGTGATGTTTCTATCAGCATGGACTTTATAGGCCCTAGCAGTAACCTACTTCTCCAGCAAGGCACTTGGCTTCCAATACTACTTACTGGACTGAAGATCTTTAATGAGGTAGTCTCTGTCAGGCTGAGAGATGCCCCACACAATCCTTGAATTATTACTCATTCTAACAACTGCAATATCTGTATGGTCATAATTGGATAAGAAAGTTAAGGCAGCTTTATTATTCATGTATGCATTGTTCATCATATTCCATGTCTGTTCATTCATTCTGCAACATCATCAAAGAAAAACTAGTGTTTCATACAGTACAACTATGATAATGATAAATCATCACATGAGAAAAAAACACTGGACATATAATTTAAAGTGAAACTGCGACATACTGCAGCAAAGAGTTACTGTTTTATCAGAGGGAATACTTGATAACAGCGACTGCAGCTGTCCCCATTACGTGTGCAGTACTTGATGTGAGGTAATGAGTTCCAGTGATGTACTAAAAGGTACTGAAATCCCTGTAATAAGTAGGAGAGGGCAGCAATTAGGAGACCACCTGATCCCCAAGTCAATGACTGGAATCATGCTGGTTCATTCAGATGAATGACTTGACCCTGCTGCAGGTTATGTTGATATTGCTGTGTGGGGGAGGTAAATATTCTTTATTAATACATCAGCAATGTTTAAGAAATTTAACTTGAAAAAAGGCACACTGCCATAGGAAATATTCTGCATTAACTTTAGTGGAAGGGCCTCTGGATATTCTAGTACATCCCTGAACATGTACTGGTAAATGCAAATATAAAAACATGGCTAGTTATTCCTCTGCATATGTTGTTATTATTTGTACTGATTTACTGTAACACTGTTGACAAATATGATTTAACAGCAATCTCGAATATCATTCTAAATATGCAGTAGCTTCAAAAGTTTTTGGAATATGCTGGTATAATACCTGTAGTATAATAACTGTGAATAAAGAAATGTATATTGACTTCCTTCATTGCCTCAGGGATGCGGTCTGAAGGAAATGCCCTGAAAATTGGAGAACCAACAGTTGGTTTCTCCTTCACAACAATGCTCCACGACACCCTGGGTTTTAGTCACGGATTCCTTAGCACAGAACAATGTGACAACACTGGTGCATCTCCCATACTCTACTGACCTGGCTCCAGCTGATATTTACCTTGTCCCTTGACTAAAATCAGCATTGAAGGGATGGAGCTTTTGTGAAGCTACTGATATAAATAAGAATGTGACAGAAGAGCTGAAAGGGCTTTCACAAAATGGTTTCCAGGAATGTTTCCAACACCTTTAAGGTTGCTGGCAGAAGTGTATAGATGTGCAAGGGGATCATTTTGAAGCTACCACATACGTGCAGTCACTTGAATGACTGACATTCACATCAGTGTGCTATATGCCACAGCTTCTAGAAGCACAGCTCCAACATTTACCAGACAATACTTCACTCACACTTACTTGTCAATACTGCTGAAAGTGTTGTTCTGTGCTGATATTTCATAAATGGGCTGATAGTTACCAATATCCATTTTAACTGTGACATCATTTGGGAGGTTAGGTTGGCCAACAGTACTGCCAAGAGCAAATATAACCAATGGAAACCAGATGACAGCAATGATAATGAACAGACCACCACCTCCCATAAGGTATTTGACTAATGGTTTCTTCCTCTCCCCACGAGGCTGTGGATATTCAGACTCCATACGCCTTGCACACTTGTGCTGAAATATGTTTGCAAAAATGTCCTCCATCTTCAGCCAGTCCCAAACCGTCATTGATGTATCAGTCCACATCCAGTCCATAAGTGCACGAAGCTCAAACAAGAAAGGCACAGCCATAAACCTGCAAAGACATTCTTTGCCTCACTCCACAAACCTGTGACACTCCAAGTTAAAATTAATTACAAGCCCTCTACTACTTCCACTGCAGAAACTGTACACAAAATGCACATTGGTAAATTCCTCATTTATAAATGTTACAGGCATTTGAAGTAACACTTCCATGCAACAAACACAACCACACCAGCTGTGACTTATATGTGGACTGAGATTTGGTTATGGTGGTGACAGTGCACAATAATATCACTCAACTTTAACAGGGTTTACAGCTCACTTAATTCAATAAATGTGTTAATAAACTTACAGCTGACGATAGGACATATGCCTCAAATTTGACCACTTGTACAGGAATTCATATAAAGGGCATGATACCATAATACAGCTAAATTTTTCCTTTTACAAGTTCAATAAGGAATTATTAGCATACAGGCAGGTATCATTTTATGCCACAGTTATGTTCCTGAAAAAGTTGAACAAATCAAACACAAAATTCCCATTTAAAACAGTGTATTTCCAGGGGGTAGGGGATTGACAACCTCATCCTACATAGCATATGACTATACCACTAGTGGAAACATGGACTTCTAGAGTATATATGTATTATATATATCATATAGATACATTTCTATACAGCACACATACATTTCTACACAACATATTTATTTATTTATTTCTAATGCAACAAAAATGTAAGAGACTAACATCCAGATTTTTTGGTCTGGTTCATACTGTGGTAGTCTTGCTACACAACACTCCCTGCTTCAGATTGTTGGCATTTAATGTTATCTAAACACTTGGCATTTTCTTGCATTCTATCAGCATTATCACACACAGTACATGTACTACTATGAGCATGTCTAACATTATGGCATATGTCAGCAATTTGTTCACCTTTTTCAAGTCAGCTTATTATGTCTCAATTTCTCTTCAATACCAACTGTCTTTCACATATTTTTAATTTGGATTGCACTAGGGGATGTGGATTTACATTTCTCACTCATGTTGGGAACAAAAGCCAATGCTGTTGAACAGAAAAATAAATGAGCCAAGGGACTGCATCACCAACATAACCAATTCATACTTGTGACTGATGGTGTGACAGTGACATCACTTTCTTCTAACCTAATACACAAGATAAATGCAGACATGGATTGTCTATGCCAAATCACATTAAACTAAAAATTATCATGTAAATTTAAAAAGTGGTGTAAGTTTTCAAGTCGTGTTAAAGCGAGATAGTGCAAAAAGAAACTGTGCACATCAAGACCTGCCTGTAATTTACGGGAAATAAATAATAAGAAGGGCATCAAAAGAAAAAGCAGATTCATATAGTGCCCTAGGGATAAAATGACTCCATACCCTTTAAAAAGGATCATGTTCAGGACATTGTAGCGTTTACACAGCACATTTCCAAGGATGCGAGTGGGATATCCACTTCTTATCTGATACGCTGAAAGAAGCAGGTAGAAGCATTTGACCATGTACCACATCTGTGGCGGCAGCTCAGCATTGAATTGCCTGCAACAAAACCTCCATCATTAGTAAAGAAGTTCAATTTGTCACATTCTACTAACTACCTGTGAAATGAAATGAAGCACATAAATACTTCTCAAAATTTCAAAATTACATACCATTTTTAAATATACCTTTGCAAATGGTAATTAATAACAACTTTTAATTTCTACTAAATCACAGTAAATAAAAATGCATAATTTTCATGTGTCCTGATATAACAGAAAATCGTGCATCCCATGTACATTTTTTATGTCTGTATCAAACACTTGGCAGTCAGGTGCAGAGAACATGTAAATTTGTTACAAATACCATCAAATCTACACTCTCTGATGTTCTGTAATTACTAGAAATTATTATACTTCTGCTGCATTACTACTTATACAAGGAGAAGCAGTTTCAGAACACCTCCTTTTAACTCTGATATACATGCTGGTGCATGTATATGTGTATATGCAGAGTGTGTGTGTGTATTTGCATGCGAACAGAAGTGACTAAACTTAGGATGCACACTGCATAGGTACATCACACAACTCTGTTTTTACTATGATGCACAAGTATTAATATTTCTTTGGCTTCAAGACAAATGATACTTGCTGCTGTCAGTATAATCACTGCACACAGTAAGCCATTTTGGAGAAGCACTGTGATGCTGAAGCAGTTTACCAGTTTCCACAACACTTCATATGCATATCATACCACTTGATCCCAACCCTATGCCACACTCTAATTTCCTTCAGTTGGTAATAACAACATGATAGACATAAGAAATGGGAAGCAGGTTGTATGTGTTCTTTCTAGGAAAAACACAGATAAATTTCTTCGCTAGAACATTAGGAAAACTCAAAGCTCAATTGTAAAGCCACTGTAGGATATGGGGAAAACACAAGCACAGATTTTTCTGCACAGGCAAACTTGTAGCAAATACAATCACATTATCCTGATCAGACTTAAATTTATAACATATATGTTACATTTATTACTTTATATCATACCTTTGAGTAATCCTTACATTTTATTCTACATTTCCATCAGTTACAACACTAACCATTCAATATTGGACACATGTTTAAATGAAAATTTTTGATCACAAAGATCTAGGAAATCATTTCCTACTGATGAATCACCCTGTATACTCACACTAAAGGCATAAGTGATTTAATTTCAAAACCATGTTCATACAACAAAACAAATTTCTTCTAATACGTGAGTAGGTACTATGAAATCTACTTAGAAGTGCTTGTTTTTCCCAGGAGAGCCTTGTAGTTTTACACAATCCTTTAATTTGGTCAATTCTTGAGTAAACCGTGTTTACCTGGTAGGTAACAACAGACTTGAATATATAAAAAAGAAATTTAATTTATTTTATAGCCACCTTTAGTCCAATTATTCTTACACTTATGACTTATGACAAATGTTTTACAAGGGGAAAAAAGCTGTCACTCTGCCACAGATCCTGTTATGCTTCGTATACCTACATAATAAATTAAAGACTCCTTAATTTTTACTGTATGCAATGACATAAGATTAATCTTTGGTCAGATGTGTCAAGATGGTTACTGTTCTTGTGGTTGGGGTTCATCCCTGAGCACGCTTATTCATGTACACTTGGCTACATGATACCATGGTCATAATTTATTTCCTCATTCATACTTTGTTTTGCACTTAGACTATTCAACTAGTACTACAAATCATGAAGACAGAAGTTTAACTGAAATTTACATATCACTGTCTAGCATAAAACAGAAACATAAATTGCAGATCTTTAAAACATGTGCATGGGTTGGATTTCCTTTCATTTATCAATACTGAATCTTAATTTTGCACCTCATTGTGACATAAATTACTGAAAATTATTTAAGTTTTACAGAAAAACTTCAATGCACAAAGTTATCATGTAATCACATTAAGTAAATATGATATACATAAATACAAACAGGTTTAACATTTTGTGCTTATTTGTTGGACAACATTAATTTCACAGATTCCCTATGCTGCAATTTGTTGGACTGGTTCTAACAAGTAATTTTTAAATCAAAGAAAATTTCTGTTATTGTAAACACGCATGTATGCCATCTACCATCTGAATGTATTAATTACATTACTGAATGTGGTACCTGTTTTCTCTACTAAAATATAAAACTTTCTCAACTTCTAGAGATTCCAAAAGGACCAAAAGTAATTTGAGGTGGCTGGCTGGCTGGCTGGCCGGCCAGCACAGCATAGAAAAGAGTGAATGCAAAGGGGTAATGGTCACCCTTCCTCATTTAACACTTACTACTATAACAAAATTATGTTAAATTATATAAAAATCATTTCCTGTTTTGGTGTCATTATCAGCATAACAACTCTGTTCCGAACAGTGCACTGCTCATTCTTGTTTGCAATAACATTAATGTCCACACATGCGTATGCAAATACACATACCGTTTTGTTTAGGGAAGGAAAGTAGTTTTGCTTTATCTTTCTCTTTAAGAGAGACAGGAAAGCAAGTTTGCTTGCTTGCCTACTTACTTGTCAGTGACTAGAGGTAGAATGAAGAACATCCATATGTGAACTCCAACTACAAGCAAGAACTGGAACACAGTCTTTCCAAGAATATATTTCCGCAAGTACAGTGCTCGGTCTACTACAATAAGAGCAAACTGCAGGATCAGCATAATGAGGAATGGAACAGGAACCTTGTTCTCCTCCAGGTAAGCAGATACTCCTCCTTCACCCAGGTCAGACTGGAAATCAACAGCAGTTTTACAAACATCATCATTTCAGCAGATTGAAGCCTCTGACAAAGACTGACACACTTTCTTTAGAGTGTGGGCACTTTTCCTACTTATCCAAATAATTAAACAAAGTACAACTGAAGTTCATCTGATACAAAGTGGTAAGGAGGACATTTAGACCTAAAAAAAATGAGGCAACAGGGAAGAGAAGAAAATCATGTAACAAACAGCTCCACGGTTTTAATGTAAAGTTGTCCTTGTGTCTGCCATGAGCCAAATAGGGGGCACAAAAGCACAGTTCCACTCATTTCTAATACCACCGGCACTAGATGCAGTGAATGGTCAACTCCATACTCTCACAGTTTTACCCCCAGAGACAGAATCTCTGGTGCCCACTGAATATGGGGCTACACAGGTCCAGAGCCTGTCTTGATAATTTGGAGAAGTGAAAAATCTCTTGCTCCTGCCAGGATTTGAACACTGAACCATCCAGCTCATAGCCTATTCACTTATATATCAATTATGCTGTCCTGACTCTCTCACCTATTAAGAGTGTTTAATTCAAAAGAGAATGAAATGACTAAACTATGGTCCACATATAGGAGAAATCAGAAAGGAACACACTTGATAAGAAAAAATACCGTATTTCCCGGCCCATAAAATGCACCGTGATTTTTTCGTTAGAAATTTTAAGGGGGGGAAAAAATTATGAATGTATTTTTATTTTAGTAATTTACTGGAAGAAAACAGGATTGTTACATACCAAAATTAGCAACCATAATATAATTTATTCATCATACAAACCCAGAAAATCGTCACTGCCACTAAAATCATCTCCATGGTTGTTTTCACTCAATGCGTCACTTTCTTCATATAAAATGTCATCTTCACTTCCATCTAGTGCATTGCTAATGCACATTTTTTTAAAGACTTTACAATAGTCTCACTTTTAACTCGCTGCCAGGAATTTTTCACCCACTCGCAAACATTAGAAATCGAAGGCTGTTTCACTCTTCCTGCCGGTGTAACATGATGAGTTGGTGCCTCAATCCACTTTGCCCATTCTTCATGCATAAACCCTTGAACAGTTTATTAACTGAAACATCCAGAGGCTGTAATTGACTAGTTAATCCACCAGGAATTACTGCGAGATGCGTCTTCAGTTTAGTGGCAAGCCTTTTTGTTGATTCTGTTACACGTGCCTTGAACTGATCAACGCACACTAATAAAGATGGTTTTTTAAGAAGACCACCTGGACGCTTGGACCACACTTTCTCTAACCACAGCTTCATTCCTTCTCCATCCATCCATCCTTTAGAATGAACATGAACATAAATCCCATGTGGAATTACATCTTTAGGCAGCATTTTTCTTTTAAAGATCAATAAAGGTGGAAGCATTGTACTGTCAGCACAGCACACAAGAACAACAGTGTAACGCGGCTTCTCATTACCAGAAGTCTT
>Ga0209737_10002216_pt1 | contig 13597 bp, 6 predicted proteins | sample TergutCu122P3_FD_187284 | JGI IMG/M metagenome (GOLD analysis project Ga0209737, IMG submission 187284) | Cubitermes ugandensis P3 segment gut microbial communities from Kakamega Forest, Kenya - Cu122 P3 (SPAdes) (version 2) | ecosystem: Host-associated > Arthropoda: Insects > Digestive system >... | reverse complement strand
TCGAGTGGGACAACTTTGGGTACACGACCTATGATATAAGCCTTGATGGTGGTGCTACGTTCATCGGTGGTGGTAGCGGTATTAGCGGCCGTTCATTCCCCCATACGTTTGGCGCGTTGGGCGACATTGAAGTTGGACTTTACGCATCTGGCGTACCTGGTGCACCGATAGAAACTCTGAAAATAAAAGTGGTGTACCCGTATCTCGAAGTGAATCCTGACACTGACCCCTATGTTATAACTGTCGGCGAAGCCGTTACGTTCAAATGGGATGCACCCGATGCCGGAATATATGTAATAATGGCAAAAGATGCGGCTGGCAATTATATCAAAACAGCACCGAATCAGGGCGTATTCTTCTCGGGTCACTGGGGAACAAGTGTTAATGCGGTGGCCGGCACAAATAATCCTACGGTTTCATACGCCAATATTGGGTTCGGACTTGGCCAATACACGTTTGAAGTTCGCAAATACACCACCGGAGTTAATCCGGCCGCATGGACACTGGTCGCAGTTTCCAAACTGACCGTGGTAAAAGAAGCCGAAATAGAACTCGCTAGCAAATTGGACGCACCCGTTCTGACGAAGGTGGAATACTCGGGCGGAACCCTCGAAGTCGTCTGGACTGACCCCAATGCTTCCAAAGATGTCGAATACTACGTAGTAGAGATAGCTAAAAAGGGCGTTGGTACAAGTTGGGAAGTATTGCATACCTTTACCAGCAAATCGTTCACCTGGGCGGACATCGACCTCCTCGCAGTTCCCGTCATAAAGAAGTACGGCACGGCGGAGTACGCCTTCAGAGTCAAGGCAGTCAACAGCAAACCAGCAGAATCGGCATTCAGCAAAACTGTGTACTGCATCATAACCGTGGATGCGGCTCAGGCACCGACGAACTTGGTGAACAACGGCTCGGGCAAAGACATAAAGTTGGCTTGGAGCGGGAACAACATAGCAGGCGCGGTTGACTTTGTCGTACAAATCGCGGTGAAGGGTGACGGCGGCAGTTGGACAACCTTGAGCGATGATGCTAAAGATACAGTCTATAACCTGACCTTTGCCGATGCGTATACAGCACTCAAACTCCCGGACAATACTCCAATAATCTTCGCATTCAGAGTTTATGCGAAAAACGCTTTCGGCAGCAGCAAAAACAGCAACACCGTATATGTAGATACTAAATTGGTGAAAGCTCCTGTGTTGACGGCTACGCTCAACTCATCGGGCGGGGTGGATCTTGTTTGGACAGATCCGAACGCTACAGTCGATAATTACATAGTCCAGATGGCTGTAAAAGGCACAGGCAAGTGGACGACTTTGGCGAAACCGTATTATGGTACGAGCTACACAGTGAGCGCAGACACAATCACATTCGCCGAAGAGTACGCATTCAGAGTCTGGGCAGTGATTGGAGACGAACAGGCAGCGAGCCCGACCCAGTATCTGCAGATATTCAACAAAAAGGCAAAAGTGGTCGATATGGCCACAGACGGCGCAGTCCTGAATGGCAGCAAATTTACGCTCACCTGGACAGACAACAACAATGAGGCCTACTATGCCGGCTTAACCACCAGATATACCTATCAAATAGACGTGGCTATTGGCGGCGAAGGCAAATGGAAGGTATTGGAAAAAGGGGTAGCAGGCCAACTGGGCGTGAACAACATGGTCTTTGACCTCGATGCAGTTATCAAAGCGTTGGGCGAACCCGCCGCATTGGGTGCCGGAAAAGATTATGCTTTCAGAGTCAGCATAGTCGAAAACGGTGTCAAAGGCCCAGTAAGCAAAGTCGCAAGATGGACTGTAAAATAAGATGCGCTATAAAACGACAGCATAGCTGAAGACTAAACCGAGCCCCCGTATCAAACAATACGGGGGCTTGGATTTTTTTGATGTGGCAAAATTGACGAAGTTGTCGCCCGGAAATAACCGGCAAAATATAAATGAGCCATTTGCCAAAGAACCAAAAAAATTCACACCAAAAAGCAAAAAACACTTGACATTTATATTGTGTTGTGATAGAATATTACTTAGGGTATTTTTGAAATAAAAGACGAATAAAGTCCGGCATATTCCCGATTATCCTCATCTGTCTGCCGATAGGTAGGTGTCCCTCATTTTTTCCGCCCCCGCTGCTGTTTTTTTCACTTGTGAACTTTCTGTGACCAAATCAAATTGCCGTGCATACAAATCCAAGCAGAGCAGAAATGAAAATTATCCGTTTTCATCCCCCGTTGTTCTGTTCCATATTTTATCGTTTTATCGGATACGAATATTTTGAAAAGGAGTATATAAGTGAATAGACCTAATAGCCCCTATTTAGAATCGGAAAATAAAATGGATCCATTTGAATTGGGGGATAATCAGATTGCTTTAAGATTTAAGAACAATATATTTAGTGTTTTATTGGATACTCAATATTACGAAGGAACCAAATATGGACGCTATTATAATACATTTACAAGTGATGGTACAAGCACGATATATGTTACCCAACCTGACAGCGAAAAAGCACTGGATAATTTTGTTAGAAACTCTGGCGATGATGTTAAGTTTTTGGTTGGTTATACGGGTGTAGGAAAAACGACGCTTGTTCGAAATTATTTCAAAGTATTCGATAGAGACGTGTATTTGCATGATCAAAATCTGATAATATATCATTCATTTTTCTCTATGACTGGTGTATCTTCATCAAACGATAATGACGATTTTATCGCTCAATCGATACAACGTACATTAAGAAATGCGACGTATTTTTTATCAGGTTATGATTCGTATACCGCTTTTTTGCATTCACACGATGACTTATTTTACGAAAATTTGTATAAATATATTGTAAAAAATTATCCCGGATTGATTGCCCAGTATCCAACAAGTCCCGCATACACAAGCAAATTAACCGGGAAAAACGACTATAAAATAATTTTGAATTACATTGAAAAAAGGTTACCGTTGGAATATATTCTTTCGGAGTTGAAATATTTCATTTCAAAAAAGGAAGAAAATAGTTCTGTGCTGATTAAAAATTTTGTTTTTATTCTTGATGATATTGAAGCAAAAGATGTAAAATATCACAACCATATGATCAGTATAACTTGGCAAGTAAAAACATGTTTACAGGCTTATATTACAAAAAATTTTGATATTAAAATATTAATAGTCCTGAGGAATTATTCTTTTAGAATTCAAAAACAAAAAGAAGCGTTTAGAGAAATCAATATCAATGAACACGATATTATTTTGAAAAGAGAAGTCCCCAGATTAAGTGATGTAATCTTAAAAAGAACGGATGTTTTGAGAAACAATAAAGAAATACTTAATCTAATTTACAATAAAGATTCGTTCCAAACTGCCTCAGATGCATTAATTATTATTTTGACAAAGTTATACGGGTCGTATGATGAAATATTGATGAATTTAACTCATAATAATATTTTTTATGCAATGTCATTAATTCTAAGAATAATTACTAATAAAAAATTTCTTGGTCATTATGAAGTGTTTGATAAAAATGGGGCGTTTGTTTTGTCCCCAGATAATTACAATTTGCGTAATGATAGTGGCGAAGTATTTAAAAATAATGATGTGTTTTCAAGTTTAGCATATGGTGAAAATACTTGTTATTGTACGGTCGAAGATTATTATTTAACAAACATATTGAATTATAGACATACTCAACCTTCGTGTCACAGGTTAATTGGGTTGTATGTTATAAACTATTTTTACATATACAAAAACAATAATGTTGCTACTTTATACGGAAGAGAGCAATATGTCGAAAAAGGCACGGAGATTGTTAAAAATATGACGAGGATATTTTCACATTCCGACGATAGTTTTAAAAATGATTTAAGAAGCAGTTTAGAAGATGAATTGGCATATTTTTATGAAAATGGTATATTATTACAACATATCATGGATAGCCAAGAAGAATATACTGTAAATCGATCAAGGAAATATAATGAAAATTACAAATTATATTTATCACTTAGAGGGTTGCAATTGTATAAAATGTTGAGTTCTAACTCTCTGCTATTTGAGGCGTATCGTGATGATATAGACACGGATTTGGTAAATAACGATGTGCCGACTCTTTCACTATCTACTGAAAAAAGCATTGAATATTGCATAAAATATATTGACCAACTATTTGAAATAGAGAAGAACTATATTAATGCCGCTATTGATTTAGATGAATATTCAAAATTTTTTGGTAGGGAATTTATGGTAGGTGTATTGATAAAAGGAGTTGCTGAGAGCTTTAAAATATTTCTGAAATATGATTCGCAAGAACGTCAAAACTTGACTGTTATGTTAAATGCGTTGATAACAAAAGTAAATAGATTTTCAGACAGAATAAGGCTTAATAAAAACTTTGAATTTAATAAAATAGATTTAAAAATATGAAAGCGAGTGTGGATTGTATGGATTATTCGGGATTAACATTTGAAAATGATGATTTGCTTGATAGAAAAAAACTCGTTTCAAGGGTAATGAGTATAATAAATTCACAAGAAATTCTAAAAAAGGAAAGCGAATCATTTGTGATTTCGTTGAATGCCCCGTGGGGAACTGGAAAGAGTTTTTTGGTGAATATGTGGAAAAATTGGCTTTTGTCCGCAGAAAACATAGATAACAATTATTATGTTACGTACTATAATGCATGGGAACATGATGATTGTGAACATCCGTTCTCTTCTTTGGCATACCATATAAGCGAATTGGAGCTATGTAATGAAGATAATAAATTTGTCAGTGATGTTAAAGAAAAGGCAAAGAACTTTCTTAAACATTGTGGCGTTGCCATTCTAAAAGATGGCATACAAAAATTTATTGGGGAAACTACTGCTAAAATTGTTGCGGAAGGAATTGACAAAGCTGTAGACATCAAATCAAGCGATTATTTTGACGAATATGAAGCGTTTCTAAAACGAAAAAAATCTTTTAAATGCGAACTAAAAAAATTAATACCCGAAAACGGTAAACTGATAATATTCATAGACGAATTAGATAGGTGTCGCCCCAATTTTGCCATAGAAACCTTGGAAGTTGTAAAACATTATTTTGATATTAAAGATATTGTCTTCATTTTTTCGATTGATATAATGCAATTGTCTTATTCCATATCGACAATGTATGGGGCGGGGATGGATTCAATGGGATATTTGAGACGTTTTTTTGATTTCATGATCAAGATACCGCAACCCAATATAGAATCGTATCTGAGAAGCCAGTTATATAAAAATAATACGGTAAAAATTGACGATGACTTTGTTTACAAAATGATATTCCTGTTTAACAAATTAAGATTATCGCTACGAGATGTGGATAAAATCGTCAATAGTTTTATCGTGTTTCTAATGTATTATAAGGATGAATTCCGCGATTTACCCGAATATCACGAATCGTTGGAAATATACCTATTTTTTATAATTTTAAAGAATAAATTTCCCACTCAATATGAATTAATCCTTAATGGAAGATACACATTAGATAAAAAAATATTTTTTGATGATATAGTTCTAGAGAATAAGTTCCAGATAGAAGGGGTTATATTAAGATTATTAAAAGATATAGCGTCCGATAACGCCAAAATATATGGCGATAAAATAATAAAAGATTATAAACTGTTTGCACATAGCGACACCGAGGCTTCTTTTGCGACATACATTGAAAAAACAATTGAAATGATAGATTAACAAAGTGCGCCAGCTCATGGCAAGGGGTGTAACCCCGTCTGGAAGCGCGGCAATTTCCCGCATCAAAGATATCAGGATAATTGATAATTGACCCTCAAAAAGAAAACAAAAGGCAAACGAGCTATTGTTACAATAGCGTTACAAATCCGGGATTTTCATTATGATGGGGATGGATTTGGGTTATAATATTAGAGTGGGGGGGATGTTTTTTTGGATTATAGCGCATCCGATGGTGGTTTTCGCGGAGTTGGCTTCCGGTTTTTTGTCGGCTTATTTGTTCGCAAAAAGAACCGCACGGGTGAGTTGCCGTTACTATATTCAATATACTGCATCGAAAGATTCCATTTTTGCGTTTTGTCGCTTTTTTACCGATTTACTGCGGCAAACCTCAATCGTAAATCGGGTAACTTATTTTATCGGGGAGAATTTTTTATATGACATTCACAATCGAAGCGAAATACAAAGCGGGCAAATGGTACAAATTAGCAGAAACTATCAAAGAAACATACATGAATGCGCAGTATGATAGATACGACGACAAGAGACGGTATGGATTCTTCGTCTTGGGTATGCCTAAAATCTCGCAGGATGATCGCGCCGCTTTGAATCAGTTCAATATCCGCGAGAAATTGCATGAAAAATATGATGCGGAGCGCGACGTCTAGTATGCACTTTGAAAATATTATAAACGGAGTTTCACAGAATCAAAGCAAGTGAATACTGCGGCGTGGGGTCGTGCATTTTTTTGTGCGGCTTTTCTGCGGTATAATATTGTCAAATGAATCTTGAATAGGGAGCATTATGAACTTAAAAGACATAAAGAAGAGACTAGGCATATCAAATGGATTGATAAACGCAAAGAAGATTGTGATAACTGCCGTGCGATCGATCGCCATCGGACTTATCCTTTCAATAATAGCACATAATTGGGGGCTTGAATTTTTGAGAAATTGGTGGCCTTGCGCTCGACAGTGGTTTTCCATGAACCGGGACTATTATGTTACAATAATATCAATAAATATTATTGGCGGAATCGGAACTGGTAGTATATCCTTGTGGGAAATTTTAATTGCACATATACTTTCTGTTAGATATGAAAATTATCTGAAAAGGTTGAATGTAGGGAATAATGCGTCTCGTAAACCGTATGAGCTTAGCGAGCATTCGTCGTTATATTTTGCTGCTATCGGGGCGTTTGTGCTTTTTTGTGCAATAATTGTGTATGTAATTCAATATGAATATTATTGTGCGACTCTTTTGATGCAGATCACCGGAACGATCTGTCTGGCAATAATCTTGTGTAGGATGTATTCATTGAGCAAGATCGATAAACTGCAAAATCATATAAGAGATAGGTTCAACGATTGTCTGAGCACAAAATACGCAAGTGATATAAGCGATTTATTGAATGAAGCCGAGCGTAAAAGTCATATGATGGTACTCATGGCAAATATAAAAATAGATTATATTGGTATGCACGATACAAATAGCAAATATGATTATGAAATAGAGCAAATCCGGATAGATTTCGATTTTAAGGTCTCGCTTTTTCGCAGTGCCGTCGAATTTGGGTATGAGAACAGCATAGGCGACAGAGTATTATATGAATTTGTTCGCAAGTTTATCAAGACTGTCAAAGTGGACCTTGGAACAAAATTTACAGATGATGATGGTAAGTTTAATGAATTTCTCGAAAATATCGTCGATAGTTATAAAAAGTGCCCCATTGTCAAGCCGCTGAATCACCAGAATACAAAATGTTATTTGTTGGTGTACGCTGCGTTGATTCAATTCTTACCAAATCATGGTGTCTCAATTACCCGATCGCATATAGATGGAGTTGACAGCATGAAAGATCGTATCGACCGATTGGTTGGTGGATCGTCTGATTGTGATCCTTCTGCAAAAATAGTGCCCCTTGCCCAAAGGGTCAACAACTTACGTGATGATGTATTTTCGGCAGAAGTGTTGACAGACCCGAACATCGATCAACTTGAGAAGTGCCTTGGGGAGTTGTTGGAATTTGGCTCAAATCACCGTACATATATATATCGACTTTTGGCTAACATAACAAATAATCAAAATATATTAAAGCACATTTGCAAAGCAATATGGAATATAACATAAAGAATAGGACGCATGAGGAGAATTAAAAAAGTGCCCACATTTAAATTTGGCGAAGAGAAAGATTACAATAAATACGATGGAATTATTTTGGCCTTTGAGAAAGGCGGCTTGGGATGGGAACCCGATGTGGAGCGTGGCAATACAAAAACTTTTTCCGCTATCGGCGACTTCGACAGCTTTTCTGTGATTTCCCTGCCGATAACAGACGATAAAGTCCAGACATCGGATCAGTTTGTCTCTTTGTACTCAAGCCGGTTAGGAGATAAATTTAAGTTTTATAATGCCGACCACCCAAACGAGGAGGCTTCCAGCCATCATCTATTTGCCTTTTCAACACGGCCCGACAGCGATGCCTTTTGGGACACCAAAACTCTTTATACCTTTATAAGCCTTATCCAATTCAAAATTAATTTTGCGAAATTTAAAGACAGCGTAAATGCAGTTGAAAAGTATCTTGACAAGGTACGCAGGGAAAAAGAGCTCTTGTTTGACTATCGGATATATCAGTCGCTCGATGTCAGCGATATTTGTCTTTTTATCAAAACTAACAAACTTAATGTCGGGAAGACGTGTATCGCCGCCATGACAAAGGAATTCGAGGCGGATTTCTACAGCTATTCAAAAACCGGCTTTTCAACCGAGCACCGTCCGGATGAATATCCAGATGATGATACAATTGATAAAATGATGGTTTGCGCCGTAATCGATCAACCCAAACGTTTTAAAGAGTGGCAAACGGCATTAATTCGCAAATTAAAAGAATTAAACTTACACTACACCGAATTTGAACGCCTTGGTCACGAAGATTATTGTGTAAATATATGCGGGATGAAAGTGAGCGATTTTTTAAAAGAACTGCGGGATGGTCTGTTTTCGCGTAATGATTGTAGTGCCGATTCGCCGATTACCGAAAATAGTATAAATAAAAACGCCATTATGCGTCCGCGCATAAATTTTGATTCGTCATACCCCGAATTCGAAGATGTAAATAAGTTTAGGGAAACACGTGTGTATAATAAGCCAACAATATTCACCAGATATGTCGAGGTGTGCAAAAATGACGATACAATAAAAAAAGGTATTGAAGAAAACTATCTATTACCGTGCATAAACACAGCGTTACACGAGATGTTCACGGCGGTGGGTGTGCTCGAAAAAAAACATTTTGCCCGCGATGTGGTCAAGTGTATCAACGATTCGTTTGAGCTGTTTATTGATGAATTGCAAAATGCTTTTAAGAAATTGAGCGAAAATTCAATAGAGGTTCGGCAGTTGAAATTGCACAGACAAATCTTGCACGACCATGTCCAAGGTTATATAGACGCAGTTATGTCTATGATACACGGCGTTTTACGCGCAGACAGAATGTTTTTTCAAGTGCCGGGGTTTTCCTCTTCTCTGTTTGATGTCCCTTCCAAATTGATATTATTCTATACCGCATTTGTCGAGCGCCTGGTCAATACGCTTAATTCCAGCGATGATTCAGGTTCAAATTTTAAATTTATATTGAACATAGGTCTGCATTCCCAAATGTCTGTACGCTATTTATTTGACACAAACAGAAAGGAAAGAAAAGCCAATCGTCTGTTGGAGATTCAAATCCCGGTAACATCCCTTTTTTACCCGAAAATGCTTATGTCTCAAATTTCCCACGAGGTTGCACACATTGTGGGCGGTACTGTGCGTTGCCGAGAAGAGAGAAAAAACGCCATGATCAATGCAATCAGCGAGCTTTTTATAGACCGATTTTACAATGTATCACTTGAGGAGCTTGATATTGACAACGATTTGGAAGAATTAAAAAACGTCTATGCATATTTATTTTGCGATGAACATAAAACCGTTGATATTATGCACGATTATACTGAGTACATTCGTAAATATTTGAAAAATTATATAAAAAAACTCGAAGGAGACGATACCGCGTTACTTACAAAAAATATTACAAAACATCTGGACAGGGCATTGTCAAGTCTTCTGAGTCACTCAGAGTTTGAAGTTTTTGTGCTTGGGTTTATGAAAAGAATCCAGGAAGATATGCATTCGGGCATCAAAACAGACGACGAAAAACAAAAATTAATAGCCGCTTTAAATGTATTTGTTGAGTTCATATATGCCAATGTTCATGCGTATATCAGCAAAAGCGAATTGCCCAGAAAAATGTGTAATTTGCTCTGCGAGAGCTTTTCGGATATCGTAATGCTTAAATTATCGAAATTGGACGAGCTGGGGTATATAAAATTATTTTGCGACATAAACGGAAGGTTCTTCAAAGATGGTTTTGATCACAACTTCGCCGAGGACTACGACATCGAACGCATCCACGCCGTGTTCGAGGTATATTTCGGAAAGACGGCAGAAAAATTTATTGGCGAATGCAACTCAACCGAAGAATGGTTTGTGGCGTGGGCCGAAATGTCAAACAGAATTACTGTCAAAAATGAAAATAGGGCTGCGATTCATAGGCTTTTAGTCAGCAATGTCAAGTTATACCTCTACAAGTGTCTAAATAAATGGAATGAAATATATGTTAGTGGCGACCAAAATAAAAGGGATGATCTTAAAGTGGTACAGGACATTTTTGGTAATACGCTGAACTCAACAACGCTTGAAAAATTCCGGGATTCTTTTTCGGATATATGCGAAAAATTTTATAACAGTGAAACAGACTCAAATCAGAGCAGGAGGTAACATATGGCAAGCACACAAAACAAAAACACGCAGTCGGCGACACCCGAAACCGTATGGGCGCTACTGCAGGAGCTTGCCCTGTCACAGAAAAAAATGGACAAGCAGATGCAGCAGATGCGCAAGGACATTGAGGAAATGGCGCACAACCGTGATTTGTTCGCCGGGGAATACTTTTTCGACTCATCCGAGATGTCGTTTGCGGAAGAATACTTTTTCAAAGCGTTCGAAGGCGGCAAGCATGACTTTTTCGGCGAGAGATTCGACGACATCGACAAGCGGCTCAAAGGCTACTGGCAGGGCATACACGACGAGTACGACATCGTGCTATTCAACCACGAGTCGGTGGCAATCGTCGAGGCGAAGTGCAGGGCACACGAGGGCGATGTCGCACAGGTGCTGAGGAAAGCGGAGACATTCCGGGTGCTGTTCCCGAACTACAGGGATCACAAAATCTATCTGGGACTGGCATCGACGAACTTCCCGCCGGAGCTGGAGCGGCGGTGCATCGGCGAGGGCATCGCGGTGATCAAGCAGGTGGGCGATGCGGTGGTGGTCAACGACGCCAACCTCAAGGTCTTTTGAGCGACTCCGGGAAACGCCCCTGTCGCATATTACGCCTATGGTTTCGCCGGCTCGCCTTTGAGTTTTGTAATCTTCTCGCCGCTTAATCCGGTGGATTCAATTATTGTAGATATATCCACGTTTTTTTCTAACAATACCTTTGCGATTTCAAGTTTGTTTTCATTTATTTTTTCTTTGGCATACGCAATTTTTTCCTCTTCGAACAGCCTTCCGACCTTCGTCAACAACCGTAAAAGGAGAGTTTTCCGTCATTGGGTGCGAATTATTTGAAAAAGATCGCCCGATGAAATAAATTATTAATATTTTGTTACAATGCACGAAAGGCCTTGATTTATTGCCTATTGTATGCTATAATTAATTGTCTGGGTTTGTTTTCATTTGGAGATTTTTTTATTTCGATTAACGTTTTTAACGAAAAAAGTGTTGGGGAGGCATTTTTGCGGGGATTATGATGGATGTAGTATTCGCATTGCAAGCATTGCAAAAAAAAATATCGGAGATTTTGTTTGGGGAACTAAAGGAATGGCTTTTTTACGAAGACGGCGATGATTTTGATTCGGCCGTTGACAAATTGGGAAAGATCGCCAAAGATGTTGTTGGAAACTCAAACCACAGGTTGCTGCTCCATTTTTTCGCCAAGCTGTTGTTTGACGAGACCATCGACACGATAGTCGTCCTTGCGCGGCGCGCCCATATCCTGATGAGGCTGTATCTTCCTCTCGTTTATGCCGAAAACAAAAACGATCTGAAAAAGCTTGAATTGTTCGATAAAAAAATCGGCAATATAATCAGCGATAAAGATATGGAATTGAACTTAAATAAAGACAAGCTGAACGGCAGTATTGCCGTTATCGACGAGTGCGTGATATTCGGGCGGATTCTAGATTTTTATGCAAAGGCAATAGACGCCATCAAAGCGGAACATGGCATCAAGGGCGGAGACACCAAACTTTGGGCCTGCATGGGGCGTTACAATATGCCGTTTTTCAAGACGGCGGCCGATAAGAAAAATGTGCTGATTAAGGAAGTTTGCCATGGCGGCAAAGCAACAAGGACGGAGATAAATTTTATAATACGCACGCACCGCAGGTTGCAGAAAGATTTCATATACAAGATACTGCGGCTTTTTTATTCCGTGGGAATACCGTTTACGCCGATTCTTCCCATAGCATTGCTGAACCAAACCGAAACGGCAGCCTTCATCGAAAAAATAGATCCTTCCGGCGGCGGCGATGGCCAATATCGCTGTATAAAACGCCGATTCGCATATACCGATTATTTTATCGTTTACGGCAAGTCTATCGGAGATAACAAGCAGTGTTTTCGAATCGTCAAAAATATCCATACGGGAAAATCATTCTTGCTTCCGGCAATACTGCAGCCGAGCCTAAAAATAAAACACCTGCAGGGTGAAAATATTCGGGAACCTGGAAATTATTCAAATTTATTTGAATTCTTTGATGAAATGGGCGGCTTGTACGCCAAGACAAGATATAGATTAATCGCATATTTTTTAGAAGATGACTACTTAAGGCAGACTGTACGGGATGTACTGGGCGGCCAAACCCCAATAACGTATGTGAATAACGGTCTGCACGAACATCTTAACCGGCAAATACGCTCGGGTATCGAAATGCTTCATAGTGGCGAATATGAGAGTGAATGCAAAATTAACGGCATAATTGAGGATTGCAAGGCCTTTGTCGCAAATCATCCCGCCTCGTTATGCAGCGATGGATATCTGGAAAATCCGGATATAAGCGATAGCGCCAAAAAGTATAGAAAAATCACAAACGATTATATCAATTATATGTCATCACCGGAAAACTGGGAAGAAATAAAAGAGGACTTCAAAGACGAAGATTATATTTATTCCCTAAACGCCCTTACGGCATATATACTCAGGCTGTCGATAGAGGAGGTTTGCGATTTTAACTATGCTGTCAATAAGGACAGAAGAACGGGATATGATGAAGTGAGATATTTTATGGATGAATTTTGCAGGATCAAAACGGGCGCAGGCGATACTGAAAGCGAATATTTAGCAAACGAAATGTTCACCATGCTCGTGCTGTGTCTTGACTTTGGCATACTTACAATGAACAGCCAAGATTATGACATAGAATTGAAAGACAGCAAAGATTATTTCGGAGTTATGCTTCGTCCCGGAGAAGAGGGGCTTGTGGTGCCGCAAAGTCTCGCTTTCGCATACGGGCATTATTCGGACATCGATGATTGTGATGATGGCAGCGATGCAGAATACAAAAACAAAATGAGGGGGCTTTTGGTAAGCGAGCTTTTGGATTATTGGCAAAAAAACAATCTCCCGAAAACCACCCACTTGCATAAAATATTCCACGACGAAAACGGGGAACCGATAAAAGAAGTCAATAAAATCGGGGAAATGGCTGAATTTTTGCAAGCGGCAATGTACGGCAAGGGAAAAATCGGCATAGACGACGATGAGATGTGTTTGAAAATAGCGGCAGGCGCACGCAT
>Ga0209737_10002215_pt1 | contig 13597 bp, 11 predicted proteins | sample TergutCu122P3_FD_187284 | JGI IMG/M metagenome (GOLD analysis project Ga0209737, IMG submission 187284) | Cubitermes ugandensis P3 segment gut microbial communities from Kakamega Forest, Kenya - Cu122 P3 (SPAdes) (version 2) | ecosystem: Host-associated > Arthropoda: Insects > Digestive system... | reverse complement strand
TAGATAGGCAAGCATATCAGCCAGAAGAGCTTTGTATGCGTTCTGGACGCCGGCCAGGGAAGGATCATTGGCAAAGTACTCGCCAGAACCCAGGTCCAGGGGAGAGGGCATGATAATAGTGCACCACTTGGTAGCATCGACCATGGCGTCGCCGGCGACGCTCATCCCATAGAAAGGCTGCAGATTAAAGTATTTTGTGTGTTTTTTGGCAACGCCGAGGAGCTCATTTATTGTTTTGGCAGCTCTGATCTCGTCAAGGTATGGCTGCAGCTTCGAGAGAGATTCTGTCCTGGCTTTATTATCCAGGAACATTTTGTAGAGTTCGCTGATAATCCAATTCTCCGAACCGGGCGCCGGGTTTGGGGAGGAGAGGATTTCAGCTAGGATAGCCCGTTGTTGGCTCTCAACCACCAGGTTGGTATCTGTGAATGACATGACAAACATGTATCCGGGAGGGATCGTGGCAGTAGCCTGAAATTGCCTGTTGACGTAAGCAAAAAAATCATCTTCAGGGCTTGCCTGGATGAGGGCATAGGGGCTCCCTTGGAACATCAGGGCGACGCTAGTAGCGCCGACGAGCCCGAGGGCATCCCAGACAGTGAGTTGCTGCTTTTCGAGCATGGCTTTATCGACCATTGTCAGGTCAAGGAGGACCGAAGCCGAAGGCACAGCCCAAGCAGGGACAGCGAGAGTTTTTACCTGCTCAACTTTGGACCCGTCAAAGCCCAGGAGATTGTTGATCATCACGGCTGCTTCCGCCCCTGAGATCACCTTATCCGGCAAAACGCCGCCAGCGCCGTTACCGGAAATATAGCCTGCAGCTTTGGCGATGAGCAAATCGTCGGCCCTGGGATGATCTGCCGACACGTCTGAAAAGTTTTCGCCAGCGCCCTTTTCCTGTAACATCAGGGCATTGTTCATAAGCATGACGAATTCGCCCCGGGTGATCAGCGCCTGGGACTGCCGCGCTAACTCTTCCGGGCTCTGCGCTGCGGCTGTGAGGCCGGAGAATGGCGCTGATAGCAGCATGATTACCGTCAAAAACAGTGCGCAGATACGCCAGGACAACTTAAACATTTTTCGTTTCATTTTTTACCTCCATGAATTGAATTTAATAGACATATTATACTATAGAAAGATGAAAAGTGATATAAAAAGATCGTTTATTTATGGAAATCCCGATGGGATCTCTGAAAACATCAGATTTCCCCATACTCCCAGTCATGATCGCCGTGATAGATCATCAGCCTCGTCATGCCTCCGTCAACGGTGATGTTTTCTCCGGTGATAAAGCCGCTGTCCTCGCTGCACAGAAACAGAGCCATCCGGGCGATATCGGCAGGCTTGCCCACGCGCCCTGCCGGGTGCTGGGCATGATCCTGTGTGGGGAAATCTGCGTCAGCGCCGGTTGTGTCTATCCAACCCGGAGAGATGCTGTTGACCCGCACCCGCCTAGCCAGGCTGACAGCCAGCGCGTGGGTGAGAGCGGATATACCGCCTTTGGCTGCCGTATAGCTCTCCGTATCCGGCTGAGACATGACGGCTCTGGTAGAGGAAATATTGACAATGGCGGCGCCGGGCTTGAAATGCGGCAGCAGAAGCGTCGTCAGCAGATAGGGAGCGGCTACCCCTACTTTTTGCACATACAAAAACTCTTCATAGCTGCAGCCAGACAGGATGCCACCCCTGCTCAGGCAGGCATTGTTAATGAGATAATCCACACCGCCCAGTTTGCCAGCCGCTTCTTCCGAAAAAGCACGCAGGGTCTCTTCATCAGCGATGTCGCCGCGCCAGAAGAGCTCCCAGGACAGAGCGCTCTCCTCCTTATCAATAACTGCCACTCTGGCGCCTTCTTTCATGAACGCTTCTCCTATAGACCGCCCTATACCCCTCGCTCCGCCTGTTACAACGGCGGTTTTATTCCTAAATTTCATGGGCTGCACCTTTTTTTACATTTTTCTAACAAGTATCATGAAGCCTCCGCCTCTGCCATGACAATATCCAAATCTTTGATTATATTTGCGTCAACGAGTCCTTCCTCTGCCATGGCATATAATATCGCCATCGTCTGTTCGTGATTGCGGCTGGGATGGTACGGGCGCTCGGCTTTTACGGCTTCATAGATATCAGCGCAAGCTATAAGGCGGGAAGCAAAATCCAGATCCTGCTCTTTTTTCTGGAAGGGATATCCAGAATTATCTAGTTTTTCATGATGATTAGACGCCCAATTGCAGATGTCCTCTAAACCGACGATGCTTTTTAATAAATCATAAGTGCAGTTTGCATGGTCTTTTACTGTTGTAAACTCGTCATCATCTAATTTGCCGGGTTTTTCAAGAATATCCGTGGATATTTTAAGCTTGCCGATATCATGGAGAGCAGCCGCCAAATAAAGCTTAGCTCGCAATTCATGATCAAAGTTGTAATATCCGCTCATAATCCAAACGATATTGGCAATTTTTGTAGAATGATCCTGGGTGTAACGGGATTTATAGTTAATTATACGTGCGGCAAGAACAGCGATGGAAACCGTGTCTTCTATGTTTACATGCCAAACGGGTATCGCCTGTGCGGTTGTTTCATAAATCCGATCATCTTGTAAAGACAAGAGCATCTCTTCATCAAGGACTTGCAGCATCGCCTCCGTCGCTCTCCTGGTAAAACGAGTGCCGGCCTGGGCGGCGATTTCTTCCCGTATAGCCGATAAGCGATCCACAGAAACCTGCTGCAAATGATAGTCAACATCAACCATATCTGCAATGGCGATCAATTCAGCGCCTAAAGGGAACTCCCCTTCCATTTTATTAAAAGGCCCGTTGCCGTCGGCGCGCTCATGATGATAGAGTATATACCCGCTTGGATCGGCTTTCAGTGGTAAGGTCCCAATATTGCGTTCCCCGTAGCGGCTGTGCAGCAGCATATTTATTTCCTGATCATCTCCCGGACGTTCGGAAAGAATATACTCTGTAAGTGCGTTGTCATGAAATAGGGCGCATGTTGTGATTGCGGATATTGTGTCGTCATCCATCCCCAGACGCCGCCCCATAGCGGCGCAAAGGCTGGCGATGCGTTTGCCGTGATTGACGCTGCAACCCAATAGGTCGCTTTCCACCCAATCAAGGGCAGTGGAGATCGCTTTAACTAGTTCATCCATTCTGATTTTCACATCGATTCACTCCTAAATTTAGCTTTTTATCTGATTTCTACCTAAGTATTTTATCTAAATTGAATATTTCCGCTTCAAGCGTCAGAAGAGATGCTGTTATTATCTTTTTGTTTACTTTGGCGCAGCAAAGAGCCGGCGCGTTGTATAATTGTGCCAACTGTATCATTTTCCCGAGCCGCTGTTACGCCCAGGGATGCAGTAGCCGACAGGTTCCCAAGCTCATGGTGAATATCAGACCCTGCTACCAGGATACGGATTTTTTCCGCCAGAAGAGTAGCTTCATAATTCTTCTTAATCTCAAATACCCCGATGAATTCCTCATTATGAAAATAGCTGAAAAAATCATATGGTCTAATATTATAGCTAATAGACTTGTAGACCCTGTCAAGGAGCTTTTTCCCTATATCGGGCCCATAGGCGTTGCTAAGCTTGCTGATATCATCTATGCTTAATAAAATCACACAGAACTTGCGCTGAAATGATTTCAACTCATGAAGCCTGTATGTGAGATAGCTCTCTGTTTTTTCCCGGTTGGTATTCGTCGTAAAATCGTCGTTTAACGGCGCTTCCAGCGGTTTCTTAATAATACGGTTTTCATTTATTTCAAATGAGCTTATCCTAAATATTTCAACTGCCCCAACTATAACTGCATCCTCTATGATGGGCAAAATATTTATCTGAACGGGGATACGATGCCCCTCCTTATGCTGCAGGAAAACTTGATCCGCACGCTGCCTACCATCAATAATGGTTGCAAAAAGCGGGCATCCCAACATACAGAGAGCTCGCCCGTCGCTGTCAATATGATTCAATATATTGCTCTGGCAGTATTGGCCGATTATTTCTTCCGCTCTGTACCCTGTAATACTCTCTGCAGCTTTGTTCCAGTATGTAATACGTCTCTCTGTGTCGACGAAATACACGCCGTCAAATAGGTTGTCGATAATCATTAGGTTGAACTTTTCAAGCTTCATCTCACTAAATATCCGCAATATGTTTTGCGGATCTTCTCCTGATCGTGAAATTACAAAATCTATAGCCGTAAAATAAATATATAGAATAAACATGCAGAATAAAAGTCACTAAATATTTGAAACGTTGAATTATCTATTATCTATTATCCACTATACTATTATATTACATCTGTTTTCAACAATCAAGCATTTCATGAAGAAGTAGTGTAGATTAAAATCATTGTTGTACAGAAATAATTAATGCCGGAAGAATAATCGGAAAAACAAAATGAAGAAAATCAGAAGTGCGAATGTTTAGCAATGTTTTTGAAAGAAGATATTGTCGTTTTATGTAGCGTCTGACGTTGAAGAAGAAAGCCATATCAGCTCATAGATTCCGCCTTTTTTTAAGGGAATATGGCGTTGTCCGTGTAGCCATAGTGAGCGGTGAAAACATACTGAACGCCGCTCAATGCCGCCAATTTTTTAATGTCAGCCTGCTGCTGCTCGTCTGACTTATTGAAAAGTGAATTGTGCAGGTTTACTTCATCGGTTTGCAGGCTTAGCGTATCGCCGGTAAAGAGATATTTGCCGTCGATCAGGTAGCATACCGAGTCGTCAGAATGCCCCGGGGTGGAGATGCACTGAACTATAACGCCTGCTATGACGATTAATTCACCCTCTGCCAATGCTTTTGAAATGTTCCTGGATTTAGCGTTTTCGCCCCCGTAGACGGCAGCTTTGTCAAATACGCTTAATCCGCCCTTATGGTCCATATGAGTGTGCGTCAGGAGTACGGCGACAATGTTGTCACTCGATATCTCCAGGCGGTTTAATTCATTTCTTGTTTTAGAAGCGCCTCTTCCTGCGTCAATGGCGATATACTGACCTTGGCCGTTAATCTCTAAAAGATAAAAATTAGCAAAACTGTCTCTGATTGCAATAATTCCGGGGATCAACTCCCCTGTATCCAGAGGGCTCATCTTCGACGTTTCATACTGCATCCGGGCAAAATAAGCAGCGACAAAAATAACCAGCAGCGCAACTATACCGCATACGATTTTTGTTGCCAGACTGAAACGCTTTTTTCCCTTTGTCATATTCGCGCCTCGTTTCGACTCTTTTGCTTCGATTCTTCAACTCATTAAATTATACCATAATTTCTGCAATTTCTGCAATATGTCATCATAAATCTAAAATACCTACTTGAGTAGCAAATGCCTACTTGAGTAGCATTGACTTTTCATCAGAATCGAGTAAAATAAGAAACATATTAGATAAAAGTCCCCGGAGGGCGCGCCATGAAGCACCTTAGGGTAATTATTCAAATAGCGACAGTCGCCGTCCTGGCCGTAAGTGTTATTATTGCCGTTTTTTACGGTATTATATCGGCCATTGTCGTGTTTGTGTGTTTTGCGATTGCAGGCTGCCTTATTGCGGGCTGGTTGTTATTTTATATGGCTATATCGCGAAAAAGCGACAAGATAGGGTTTCTTTCGGCGCCGCATAATATAGTTGCGCTGAACAATATAAAGAGAGATTCTAAGGAGGATTCACAGAGGAGGGAGTTGCATGATCTTTGGCGGAAACAGTTCCCTCCGGAAGAGGTTACAATAAGATCCGTTGATGGCCTGGAATTATATGGCATCATTATCCGAAACTCTCGAGACGAAGAGGATATCCATCGTTGGGCAGTGGTGTGCCACGGATATGCGGATATCGGTAAGGAGAAAATGATGTTCATCGCCCAAACCTTTCACGAAATGGGTTATTGGGTTCTGATGCCTGATGCGCGCGGTCATGGTAAAAGCGGTGGCGATACCATGGGCATGGGTTGGCCTGATCGGATGGATATTCTTAGATGGATTCATGAAATAGGCGCCCGGGACAATGCCGCCGAGATTGTGCTTTATGGGATTTCATTAGGCGCGTCCACCGTCTTGATGGTCTCGGGCGAGCCGTTGCCCTCATCGGTAAAAGCTATCGTGGCGGATAGCGGGTATACATCTGCCGCTAAGGAGTTTGCTTATCAGCTGAAAAAGCTTTACAATCTGCCTGCTTTTCCGATAATACAGGTATGTTCTCTTTTTACGCGTATTTATGCGGGATACTGGCTGGGAGAAGCCAGCTCTCTGAGGCAAATAGCAAAATCAGTCACGCCGATCTTGTTGATTCATGGCAGTGCGGATACCTTTGTGCCGCCTTCCATGATGATGGAACTATACGAATCTGCGGTTTGTTTTAAGCAAAAAATGTTAGTGGAAGGAGCGGGTCACGGCCAGACTCCCCTTGTTGGCCGGCAGCATTATTGGCAGACCATTTCTGATTTTCTTGCACTAGTATGATACATGTTGTATGGCTGAGGGGGGTGAGCTCCAGTGGAGATCGCAATTGTACTTCTGTCGCCGTTTGAGATGCTACTGGTTAATCTATTTGTGGTTCACCAGTGCAGCGAACGCAAACATAGCTTAGCCCGAACTTTTGTGATCCTGGGCTTGTTTACTTGTGCGCTTTTGAGCGCAGCTTTTATGCTTCTTAGCAACTTGCCAACTTATGGAAGCGGAAACGGATTATTCATTTTCTTCGGTTTTCTGTATTACTTACCCGTCAGATACCTCTACGATCTTCGCGGAATCAGAGTCGTTACTATTGCGAGCTTTTCCTGGTCATACACCTTAATGCTTTTCGCCTTGAGTGCAATATTTGGCAGAGGCCTTGACATACCGGGGTGGACTGCTGCCGATATCGTGCTGCTGGTGCAAACGACTCTATATCTTGTTACTTTCAAGGCCTTTTACAAGATGCTTAAAACCAAGTTTATTTTTGTAATAGAGAATATGGGGGGAAAGGAGGCCGTTGCATTTATGCTGATGACTATGATGTGGTTCTGGACGATGTTTATTCTCAACATGTCTTTTGTTTATTCTGATACAATAGTGCTTGAAGTCCTTACCTATTTTACTTTGGCTACATGCTTATTGAGCAGTTTCCGGTATATATACATGCAGGTAGACAGCGACAAGAAAATTCAAAATTTAGAAGAAATCGCCTATCAAGATACCCTGACTCAATTGCGCAGCAGGGTGGTTTTAATCAGTGACGCCGAGGATCTCGTTTCACGAAAGATCCCCTTTTACCTTATCTTCTTTGACCTTGATGACTTCAAGAGCATCAACGATCGCTTCGGCCATGCTGTCGGAGATGAGTACCTCGCGTTTTTTGCCTATGAAATTAAAGTGCGAACCGGTAATAAGGGAGGTTTTTATCGGCTCGCAGGCGATGAATTTGTCTGTATCCTCGCTGAAGACGGGGATGACGGACTTGAGCTTTTCCTTGAAAGGATCTCTGCATTACCCAAAACACTGCCCAACTCTAAAGTAAAGTTTTTGGGATTCAGTTATGGGGTGGCATCTTATCCCGCAGATGGCAGCACACCCGATGAACTCCTTCAAAGCGCAGATGAGAACATGTACGAGATGAAGCGCTCTAAAAAGACTGTGAGGCTCCAGGCATAGGCGACCCACCGTACTCAATCCTCGTTTCGACTCTTCAGCTAAAGTAATTCTCCGTCATTGGCTACCTTGACCCAGACGCATTGCTGGGCATGACCAGCCAGTTCATCTTTGATCATTTTATGAATTCCTGCGATCTCTTCTTTTGCTTTTTGGAAAATCATGTTGCATCCGTCGTCCAGATCCAGTTCAATTCCTTCTTGGGCCAAGAGCATCACTTCATCCAATCGGGCGAGTATCTGCACATATTTCTCTTTGGTCTCGATAGCGTCCTCCATCATCTCCGTCTCTTCTTCATCCAGCAGGAAAAATCTATCCTTAGGAACGCTGCATTTTGGACAGTTGTTCGGCAGTTCGTCCCCGTTATGAAGGTAACCACAAAGATCACATCGCCATTTTTTCATTCGTAACACCTCTTTCTTCAAATTTGTTGCGCGGCATATCGTATCGTTTTAGGCGCCATAATCAGAACCTCCCAAATACAGTATACGTGAGTACGTCAAAAAATGCAATATAACTATGATGCTTATTCCTGTATTAAAAATTCCAGCAAATTTACATTTTTTATCCCGTCGTAATCAGTTAGGGGAGTCTTATCCATCGATAAAACGGTCTTCTCATAATTGTCTGGTATAGCTCGGAGCGTACGGAGTTCACGCTCCCTTGTTTCGTCAGCCAGCATAGTGGCGGTTACTTGATAATACGCCGTCTTATCAGGCTTGATCGCTACAAAGTCCACTTCCTGCCCTGACAGATAGCCAATCTTCACAGTAAAACCGCGCCGCAGCAGTTCAAAATATACGATGTTTTCCAGCACAAAACCGTAATCCTGGCCGCGTCTGCCCGCAAGCTCGCTGCGGATTCCGGTATCAACGATGTAATATTTGCCCTGGGTCTTCAGGTTTTGCTTTCCCCTTAAGTTATACCGGCCGACACGGTACAGTATATAAGCATTTTCCAGCATATGCAGATAGTTGTCAATAGTCTCGCTGGAAGTCTTTCGCCCGCTGCTGGTCAGGTAATCGCTTATTTTCTTGCTGGAGATAGGGTTGCCGATATTACCCGCCATAAATCGCATCACATTTTCCAAAAGGGCGGGATCGCGGACTTCATTTCTCTGGATGACGTCCTTCATGATAATGGTATTGTATATGCCGCTGATATACGGCTGTATCATCGTTTCCTGATCCCGCAGCTCGATCAGCCCCGGAAGCCCGCCGCGCTCCATGTAGAGGTTGAAATAACTTTGCAGGTCGCCATTTCCTTCATAGTCATTAAAGTCGAGGAATTCCTTAAACGACAGGGGCAGCATATGGATTTCTATAAATCGCCCGGAAAGCAGTGTCGAAAGCTCAGAGGCTAAGAGATGACCGTTAGAGCCGGTAATATAGATATCGAGTTTATTATTGAGCCGCAGCGAGTTAACGGCACGCTCCCATTCCAAGACTGTCTGCACTTCGTCCAGGAGGATATAGGTCTTCTTCTCTGCCGCTGATATATGCTGCTGGATGTATTCGTTTAATTGCTTGTAATTTCTTATATCGTCAAATTCCAAAGACTCAAAATTCATGCGGATAATAGCCTTGGGATTAACATCTGCTGATAGCAGGTATCCTTCGTATAGATCTAATAAAGAAGATTTGCCGCATCTGCGCACCCCTGTAATTACTTTGATAAGGGATTTATCTTTGAGGGCGATTAACCTGTCTAAATAAAGCGCTCTTTTTTTCAATATATGCGCCTCCAATTTGCATTCAAACCAATTAACGACTTAAAGAAGTCGTTAACAATAAATCTATTATAACTGAAAAACTTTAAAAAATCAAATGTTTTTCGGTTATAACTGAAAAACTTTTTATCAAGGCTGAGGCATTGTGAACGGTTTATAGTCGAGGTCAATCACATTGTAGAAAGTTGTTGAGGGCGCAAATGGCCTTATCTCTCCCTCATCGCTAAGGAAAAACGGGACAGTGCTGACGTAGTAGGAGCGTAAGCAGCGTTCCTGCATATCAAAATAGAATGTGTGTCTCTCAATGCCGCCAGCCGTCATCCCGCTGGGAGTCACTGACGGCATAGATATCGGTTCCTCATCCATGAAGGACAGCCACAGGCATAGATATCCGTTGAAAAAGCCTACGCGGGCATCCGCAAAGACCTCCTTTGGTAATTGCCGCAACCGTTCCAACGCAGCCATCATATCTTCGAATCCTTGTGACGTGATATCTTCAAATGCAACAATTTCAGGGAGATCCCCACTGCTTTTTGAAGTCCATTTTTTGCCGTCGTTTGAAACATAAAGCGTCCCATCAGCATCCACGAAAAGATGCCCGGTGACTTTAGGATTGGCGGTATTATCCCCATTATCAGCCTCGGTCATCTCAACAATACGATACCATTTCATAGTCTCTGCTTGGTTGGGCTTGTATTCGTTAATAAGACCATAGACACGGTTTGCATGTCTTGAATAGGAACGGAGAGTCGCGCTGAGCCAGACCAAATCGCTGCGGAGTTTTTTATTCGCTTCACTGATGAGATCAGCTATCTGCTCGGGAGAAGGCAGCTCCGGCAGCGTGCTGCTGATCACAAGGCCATATGTGCTGTCGAAGTCATATTCCCAACCGAATTCATCCACAGCAAATCGCCATGTCAGCGGAAAATACGTAATGTCCTTATAAAGCAGCAGCGGATATTCCTCTTTGCTATTGTCGATTGTTTTTCCATTGACACGAATGGAGAAGGTCGCTGTTTGCGCTGATGCTCTTTGGGGATTTCGACCGGATATTTTGTTATCGTTATAGTTCCCGGCGACGCCGGTTTTGTTAATATCAAGTCCGGTTTGAGGAGTATAGTTTGATTCCAGGCCCAAAAATCGGCAATCATGATATGTCATAGGGAAGTAAGTTATATCCTTATAAACGATCAAAGGGTACTGTCTCGTGGTATTATCTATTCGGGCGTCGTTTAAGGTAACATTGAAATTTGGCAGGGTAATCTGAACCGACGCGGCATTAACATAGGCAGGGGTTCCCGGTAGAAATAAACACAAGATAAATGTTGTACAAACTGTTACAAGAAGTAATTTTTTCATTAATTCTCCACTTCCTTCTTCTGTTCATTAATCAATTTTTGTGCCAGCCTTTCTGTTTTTCGGAAATAGACTATAATTTCACCGGCACAAAATCATTTATTTCCAAACTGTTCTCCGTGACCTGGCAGTCCAGGGCAGCGACCTTCACCCCGGCTGCTGCGGCAGCGGTCAGCGTCTCGCCGAAGGCAGCGTGCGTCTTGTAGTTCGGCTTGAAATAGCGGGCGCCGCGCATCTGGATCACAAATACTATTTGCGCCTCATACCCGTCTTTCATACAGGCCATGAGTTCATGCAAATGCTTTATCCCTCGCAGGGTGGGAGCGTCAGGGAACATGGCTACATCGTCTTCCTCCAGGGTCACGCCTTTGACCTCAATATAGATTTTTCGCCGCCCTGCCTCCACATAGAAATCGAATCGTGAAGAGCCGTATTTCGCTTCCGGCTTAATCTTGTCGATCCCGTCAATATATCGCCCGGATTGCAGGTATTCCAAAAAGACTCTGTTAGGCGCGTAACTGTCGATATTTATCAGCCGTTGGCCCTTACAAACCGCGATCAGATCATATTTTGTGGCGCGGCTTGTCTTGTCCTGTCGGCTCAGATACACCTTTGCGCCGGGGATCAGAAGCTCCTTGCACCGCCCCGTGTTTTTAACGTGGCAGATTTCAATTTTGTCGCCCAAATCCACTTGGGCGACAAAGCGGTTGGGACGGGAGATAAAGGTTCCTGTGTAGATATTATTATAGTTCATATGCATCATACGGATAGATCGCGGATCATATCCAAGGTTTTTAATATCCATTCCAGGGAACCGCCATATCGGTAATCCGTAAAGCCTGCTTCTTTGAGAATATTTCTAATTTCAGCTTCAGTGATCTCGGTATTAATGAGTCCTTTCAAGCTACCTCGCTCCTGTGCTATCTCTTGCACGTAATCCCAGTACGTCCCCGAATATCCGAAGCTCGTGGCATAAGCGGCAGGATCTTTCACTGAGTTTATTACCATCTCTTCTGTATCCTCGTAAAACAAGCTGCGGCCGCTATCATATAGAGCGTAAAATGATTCAGCGCCTGCGCTGATCTTGATGGCTATGTTGGACAGATGCCGATCATCTTGACGGGTGATGAAGTCAAGCAGGATCATGCGGGTGATTTCGTCCCGGTACTGTGGACGCACGCTGATCAGGTTTTGGTATTCGTTATTCGAACGGTTGCCGTCGAATAAGCGCCGGAAGTGAACGATATATTCTTTGGAGAAATCATACATGAATGTCGAGAACACAGTGTCTTTATCGACCCGTACCGCTGGGCAGACCGTTACGCCGAGTTTTTCAGCCAGCAGGCTGACGGCGATCTCCGATTCCACATCTGTGGTCAGAGGACTGATCCGTTGCTTATAGATGCCGTATTTTCCGTCATACACGCCATATCTTTTTATGTTGTAGCCTTCCGGCGTATCTATGCTGTCGCCGATCAGGTCGATGCGCTGGAGAAATACTGATGAAAATACTTCGGTCATGGCAGCATCCAGCTGTTCGTTTTCGGTCCGGGCGATCCACAATAGATCCTTGGGATGGATCCCCCGTGTGATCTCAGCAATGCGCGGAACATCGTACTGGGACATTCCCATACGGAATAGGATGCGTTCGATATCCCGGCGGTCGCGGTTGACCAAACGTTCCGCCAGGAAGTCGTTGAATTGATCCGGCGACCACTCTGCCTGTCCGTGGGTGTATAGGGCGATGACTTCATTGAACTCCGGCGCGATAAATGAAACGGCGTTGTTTTTTTCGATAACGCCAATAATTTCGTCGTTCCATTTCAGGTAGCGGATCCCGGGAGCGCTTCCTTTGTCAGTATATTTCAATTTGCTCACCTTTTCGCTCTGGGTTCAACTCATTTCGCTTCATTTTATTACATTTTATTACATTTCCTATCGCTTATCTTCTATCATTAACCAGCGCACTAAAACTACGGTCATACCTTTTCTCCGCCTCTTTGGAGAAGAAACAAGCGGGAAAGTCGCCGCTCTTGACGTGATTCGCCAGACAAGCGCAACATTTACCCCGGTTGCCGCAACTATACGTGCAAGGGCACGACATGGATATATTATTATCACAAGACATATAATTTCACCCCCTTGTATGTGATCTTCAGAGTAATTGTGCGGCAGTAGATTTTTTGAGCCGGATCTGATAACTAAGTTCTTTCGCCAGAAGCCGGAGCAGATCCTTTAAATATCCAAATCAACATAGACACGGGCTTCCCCGCTGCTGTAATCTACTCCGACTTGCACGCCGATCATCCCCCGGTTTTTAACATAACCGCCGTCAATGAGCTGGTTGATGATGTTCTTCGCTACTTTTGACGGGATGGCGAAACCTAAGCCTTCCACGCTCATCCCTATGGATTTTGCGCTCACGATACCGACGACTTGGCCTCTCATGTTGAGCAGAGGTCCGCCGGAATTGCCTTCGTTCAGCGCCGCGTCGGTCTGCAGCATGCTGCGGGGAGTGCCGTCGATGTTGATCTCACGGTCAAGGGCGCTGATGTAGCCCACGGTCATTGAGTTTGCGAATTCACCCAGGGGGTTGCCGATGGCTACCACCTGATCCCCTACTTGCAGGTCTTCGGAGTCGCCCCAGACCAGATAAGAAAGGCCATTGGCGTCGATTTTCAATACAGCCAGATCGCTGAGGGGATCAGTGCCTACCAGCACAGCAGGATAGCTTGTTCCGTCATGAAGCAGCACAGAGATACTGGCGGCGTTTTCAATGACATGGTTATTGGTAACCAGATAACCGTCTTCTGAAACAATAAAGCCCGAGCCTGCCGCCGGTAGCGTTACCCTGCGGCCGAAAACGTTGCGCCCTGTGGTT
>Ga0209737_10002214_pt1 | contig 13602 bp, 12 predicted proteins | sample TergutCu122P3_FD_187284 | JGI IMG/M metagenome (GOLD analysis project Ga0209737, IMG submission 187284) | Cubitermes ugandensis P3 segment gut microbial communities from Kakamega Forest, Kenya - Cu122 P3 (SPAdes) (version 2) | ecosystem: Host-associated > Arthropoda: Insects > Digestive system... | reverse complement strand
CTTGTATGGTGGCTTGGAAGTATTTTGTTTGGTGGGGGTGTGTGAAGCAGGGTTTGTATTTGTTGAGGTATTTTTGGAGTTCTTGTTGGATTTGTTGTTCTGTTATGTTTTGGAGTTCTGTGTGGTTTAGTAATTCGCGATTATATGTATTTGTGTCAGCTAACACAGGTAATTCGGCCTCTATACCATAATACGCCTTGTGCCACTACTTAACCATTACTTTGAGCGCTGTAGTGCTAAGAGCATCAAAAAAAGAACTAAAATTCAAACAATACACCGGTGGACCTGCGAATCAACGCTATATACCGCAATTCAGCTCACAAATGGAACTTGACCTACGCCTACCCTATAGACGATTTACACGACTCTACCCAAACAACAACATAACCTACGACGAATACAAAAAAATGCAAACACAAGCAGCATTCAAACGATCATTAAGCTCACAACAAAATCGCAGAATGGTACGATAAACACAAACAAAACCAACTTTTTCTTATAACGATTTAACCTGAACATTAACCTCAGAAATTTACTCTCACAAATCAACATCTAAATCTAACAATTAATTACCTATACAACTATTTGCACCCCCTTCTACTGAAGGTAGCCTCAGAAAACCTCTTAAATAGCAAGGATTTATTGTGCAGTAAAGGTTATGAAGGGAAATTGTATGGAGCAATTTCTACATTTGTCTTGTTTATATCGGTTTGAAGCGTAAAACATGAATTTTCGAAGGTTGCCTATAGCATGAAGAATTACGCTTTTTATTGGTGTATTCTTCTTGTGAAATCTACTTTATCTGTGTGCCCTCAAAAGACACCCACTTACAACAAGTTTTAACAAATCTAACCTCAATAAAACCACTTAAACCACTTTGTCCTAAAACTCTGTTCAGGGAAAAAAGTTATATGCAAACATATCTCTAAACACTACTATGCCCAATAAAATGCAGCACATTCATACTCTAACAAAAACCTTAACGAAAACTCAAACGACAAAAACGCCGACTCGCGGAAACCGAAACGTAATATGGGCATGTATAGCGTTTTTCATAGCGTTTGTATTGTTTTCCATTCTTAAAACAAATCTTCAGTCCCTTGATGCAGCAGTTAATCTTTGGGTAATACCCTTACACAATAATACGGTAATTTTTCTGGCAAAAGGCCTTTCTGCAGCTTTTGACACAGCTACCTTAGTTATAGCCACATTGATAGTCTCAGTTTTTCTTGTCGTGAAAAAGCACAAAGCTCAAAGTTTACTGTTCGCAACAGCAGTAAGTGGGACTGCATTATTTGTTACACTAATAAAAAACTTTACTCAAGTTGTTCGACCTGAAAATCAATTGTTACAGGGTTCAGGCTTTTCATATCCAAGTGGACACTGCGCGGGTGCAATCGTCTTTATTGGCTTAATAATTTACTTTATTTGGTCAAGTCGAACTGTTAGTCAGCGTGTAAAAGTTTTATCTTCACTAAGTTATGGTTTAATAGTTGCTTTTGTAAGTCTTGACCGAATTTATCTCAACGTCCACTGGTTAAGTGATGTTATAGGCGGATGTTTGTTTGGTACATTTTGGTTATTGTTCTGCATTATAGTCTATGAACGTTTCAAACCGGCTACATAACAAACTTACTATAGGCAACATTCGATTCATGTTTTACGCTTCAAACCGATATAAACAAGACAAATGTAGAAGTTGCTCTATACAATTTCCCTTCATAACCTTTACTGCACACTAGATCTTGTTAGTTAAGAGGTTTTTGGAGGCTGCCCATACTTTGTTGTCTTTGTATGAGGTGTTTTGTGCTGAGGAGGCGTTTGGTTTGGCGTAGCGTTTGGAGTTGCATTTTACGCCTAAGCATGGAGTTGGCTTAATATTGCGAGATAGTTGTCGGCTCTTGCAGCTCAGGGTCTTGGCAGGAGGCGTATATCGGATATCAATGTGTTTAATGCTGAAATGTTGTTTGGTATACTTTGTGTAATCAAGGTCAGAGGGCGTTGACTGGTAATTCACAACCAAAGATGCGCGAATAAAACTGAAAAAATTGTACCCAGTAATAAATAGGGATAAGTGTTACAACGTACTAGGTGCATGAGGTAAAATTAAGCTGTCATTAATAGAATCTGGGCTAGCACAGCGATGATATTGCAGATCATGTGTAGGGTTATGGCGGCAAATACGTTTCCTGTACGGCGATAGACAAAGGCAAAGCCTATACCCATTGGAATCCAGCTTAGCGCATTTATTAATTGCGTGGGATCGGATAGAGCAAATTGCCAGACATGTGCAAACGCGAAAATGGTAATACTTATCACATAGGCAAGTATGGATGATTTTAGATGGAGGCGGCCAAAGAGTGCGCCACGGAAAAGTGATTCTTCAACTACTGGAGCTAGGATGCCAGCCATTAGTATCATAAGCACTGGACTGGCAATGGACATGCTCATTTGTGTGTTTATGGTATCACTATCCAGTACATTAATGCCAAAAGCAGGCATAATAAGTAGATTAACAATCATGTTGCCGGCGTAGATTAACACCCAAGCTATTAGAATTAGCAGGACAAACTTGCCTTTTGGGTTAGCACGGAAAGCTACCCAACTGCGTTTTAAAAAATCTTTTAAAAAGAAACCTAAAACAGCGGCAACAACTATTAGCCATGCAGCATTGATAACAAGCAACGACATAGCTGAGACCTCGTCTAACCAAAAATATGAGCTAACCCCATTTAACGCCAAAGGAAAAACTATCAAATGAACAATACCAATGATTAATGCAATGAAACCTTCCTTTTTGGTGGTAACAATAAATTCTGGACTTTGCGAAGCAGACTTTTCTGGAGTAGGAGAGGTTAAAGTTTGGTCTTGCATATTTTATCGCTTCTATAAAGAAAGATTAAGTATATTTAGTTTTTCACCCCTTGATTTTGGGACAATAATGTTTGTCTTCTTGTTTAGGATTTTTTCATCTTTCTGAGTTAGCAGTATGTCTCTTGTGTAAACCTCTGCATTGTATTTTGCTAAAAGTTTAGGCAACCTCGAAAACTTGTGTTTTACACTTTAAACCAATAAAAACAAAATAAACCGTATTTCAAGTGTGTTTTTATCCAAAATAAGTACATTGTTTATACCATTTCCCTTCAACACCTCACCACACAATACAGTCTTTTGCTAATTGAAAGGTTTTAGGGGCTACCACTAAAGTTAACAACAGCTCTCAAAATTCTGTTATTTACGTTCCAACACAGCGTTAATCGTAGATGTTACAAATAAATGCGGCTGCCTTATACAATTTCCATACCTTACCATTACTGAACAGGATAATGCCGGCTAGTAAAGAGTTTTCAGAGTCTGCTCCTACTAATTAGGAGGTTTTAGGATGCTGCCTGTTGAATGAATAGTGTACAAAAAATAAAGATGGTGGAAAATAGTGTTTTGTTTATTCACAGAGTTTCTTTCGGGCTTGGGCTATGATATCTACTGTTTGTTCTCTCCAAGCTTCAAAGCCAACAGGGGTTGTGGGGTATGTGTTGTAGTGTGCGCGTAGTTCTTTCATAGTGGTAACTGTATAGTGTAGTCTGTTTAGAAAGCCTATGCGTGTTATACCTCTGAAAACTCTTTTTGCTGTTTCTGTTATGTTAAGTTTGAAGTCATCACCCATGCTTGCTTTTAATACGTCATCTTCAGTCATGAGTTTCTGATTCATACCATAATTCAAGTCATCATCACTACAGGAGAGCAAGAACAGTTTGAAAATATCAAGTGCCCCTTGCTTTTTACCATACGTGTCAATGTATTGCTTGTTATAACCCCATAATGCTTCCTTAGTTGCTTCACCCTTGCCTAAGGCTTCGATTATATGTTTTCCAGCAAAGTGTCCGCTGAGCATTGAAGGACCAATGCCGCCGCCATGTATTGGGTTGACTAATGAGGCTGCGTCTCCTATTATAGCAATTCCATTGCCGACCATGTTGTCTAGGGGTCTACGGACGGGGTCAAACCATGCACCGCCGGTTATGACTTGTGAGCCATTAAACATTGATTTTTTAGAGATTGTGTTATAGAGTTGTTCTTTTGGATTAGGGTAACCTGTTTTGCGCATGATAGCTCCAAGGCCAACGTTTACGCACATGTTGGGTTTTGGGAAAATCCAAATGTAGCCGCCTGGTGATGCTTGTTGATTGAGGTATATTTCGCAGTATCTTTTGTTTTCTGTTTCATGTTTTAATTGGCGGATTTCGCGGTAGCATGCTTCTACATCTTCGTTGTCAATTTCTCGGTCTATGCCTATTTCTTTTGGTAATTGCTTGCGTACCATGCCAAAGAAGCCTGTGGCATCTATGACAACTTTGCTACGTAATTCTATGGGGTTGTTTGTTTTTATGTTTTTAGCAGTTATTCCGACTATTGTGTTTTTTTCAATTATAGGTGAGCGGAATATTGTGTTATCTAATAATTGTGCGCCTTTGTCTGTGGCTTTTTTTGCTAGCCATTGTCCAAATAGGGGTCTGTTTAGCATGTAGCCTTTGAAGTCGTTGTCTGCTACGGTAAAGACGGTGTTTTCGTCTGGGGAGTAGATTTTCATGCCGTCGATTTTTGATTCTAATTCGCCACCGTTAGGTTTTTCAAGACCTAAGAATGTTAGGTGGTGTTCGCCTATTGCGTCTCCGCAGATTTTTTCTCCTATGTGTTCACGTTTATTTTTCTCTATTAGACATACTTTTAAGCCTGCTTCAGCGGTTGTTTTTGCTGCAATACAGCCTGCTGTTCCTGCTCCAACTACTATTACGTCAAATTTTTCCATGTTTATTTTCTCCAAGTTAATGTGATGTATTTTGTATACTATGTTGTATTAGTAAAGCTTTATAAATGGTAAAGTGAGCCAAAATACACCAAGTGTACCTAACATGAGCATGCCCCTAACTTTAAGTGTAGAATTTCGCAAAATTGTCGAAATGCAAATGGATAGAACCATTCAGGGGATAGAATCTACTTTTTTTGCTATAATGGAAAAACAAAAAATAACTCCTCAAGCAGTAAAAGAAGAAATGGCTGGTCTACAAGAAAACTTTAACGTGTTATTCCAGAAATGGAGTTTAGAAATTCTCTATACTTTACTTCTCAAAAAAACTAGTGGTTTTGGCGGTTTGAAAAAAATTTTAGAAGTAAATTCTCGTACGTTATCAGATAAATTAAAACTTCTTCATACGTGTGGTTATATAGAGCGTAATGTGCAAACAGGTCCACCTGTACGTGTGGTATATACGTTGTCAACTAAGGGTAAGAATACTGTGTTATTGGCTTTGCCTTTGCTTTATTATTCAACATCTGTTTGAAATGCTTCACATGATTCTTTTTTTACAACCATGATAGACACGTTGTCTCTTTTACAGTTTCAAAAATCATACATGTTAAAGTTTTTTGCAGACCATTAATACGTCTTAGTTTATCTACCACAAATTTGCCTATGGCATCAACATTTTCAGCTCTAACTTTGATTAATAAATCCCAGTCACCTGTGATTATATGTGCTTCTTGTACTTCTGCTAGTTTTACTATTTCTTTAACTATTTCACGTTGTGTTATGTGTGTTCCATCTGTTTTGTTTTCATATGAAACTGTTGCTAGTATGAAAGCGGTGGTTGCTAAGTTTAGTTTTTCTGGATTGAGTATTGCGCGGTATTGTTTTATTATGCCTGTTTCTTCCATGCGCTTTATTTTTGCAAAGACTGTGGTTATTGGTATGTTGATTTTTTTGGCTATTTGATTAGCTGTTAGTTTGCTATTTTCTTGAATTAACCGTAAAATTGCTTGATCTTTCTCGTCGAGTTTAACGTTCATATGTAAATATTACGATTTTCAGGTATAAAAACATGTATTTATTGTAAAAAAAGCAATTTTTTATATAAAAAATTTATTATCTATAACATAACTTACTACATAACTAAAGTAATAAAGTGAACAACATGTCACTTACAGAACAACAATTAACAATAAACCCGCCAAAATCATTAGACCAGCTAACAGACATAGAAATCGAAAAGAAAGCCTGCATAGGAAAAATAGTAACCTACACACTATGCAACTTGACAACAACATATGTCAACAACGACTTCCAATGGCTACTACCCGTAATCTTAAGCCAAAGCACCGACCCTCTATGGCCAGACCCAAATGCGTCAATTGAAAAAAGAATCGAATTAGACATTTACGGAAAACCCGTACGCACAATGGCAAGCATGATAGTCCACAAACTAATAGCAGCCTCAACAGCGTACCCAAAACTATTCACGCTCTCGCCAAATATTCGTATTGAAAAATCAGATCGTGGAAAAACTGGAAAACATATGTATGAATTCTCACAACTCGATTTTGAAGTTAAAGATGCCACTTCAAAAGATGTTTTTTCGCTAGTTGAAAATGCACTTTGCACTTTAGTTAAAGATTTAAAGAAAAACATGAAAGATGAATTATCAAAAATTTGTTATTTTGACACAATCCCAACTTTAAATGAACCGTTCAAAATTTTTGATCGCGAAGACCTTGAAGCTAAATATGGTGCAACATGGGAAATTGATGTTACTGCAGAAATTACTCAACCCATATGGATCACAAACATTCCTCGAGCATTTTATGACTTTGAAGATTTCTCGACAGGTAAATGGGATAACTATGACTTATTAATGCCAAAATTTGGAGAAATACTTTCAGGTTCCAAACGTGAATATGAATATGATAAAATTATTAAAAAACTGGAACGTGACGGTGTGAAAAAAGAAAACTTTTCTTTACTTCTCCAAATGGCAAAAGAAGGACGTATAAAACCGACCGCTGGTGCAGGTATTGGTATTGAACGTTTAGTTGGGTATCTTTTAGGCGTAAAACATATCGCTGAGTGTCAACCCTTTCCAAGGGTACCTGGAATAGTACATGAACTATAAATTTGAGGTAATAATGTATGAATCCATATCTAGAAGCACTTCAACCTAAACTTTCTCCAAAAGATTATGAAAAATTATCAGCAATTGATAATCCAAATATCCACGAATTTATTGCAAAAACAAGTGATTTATGTCATCCTGAAAAAATTTTCATCTGTAGCGACTCCGCAGAAGACATAGCATATGTTCGAAAACAGTCAATCGCACGTGGTGAAGAGCAAGCTATACTTACTCTACAAGGGCACACAGTGCATTTTGACGGCGAACAAGATCAAGGACGGGATCGTCAAAACACCAAGTATCTTGTGCCTAACGGCGTTTCTTTGAGTAAAGCACTTAATCAAATAAGTAGACAAGAGGGTTTAACAGAGGTCCGTAGCAAACTTAGAGATTTAATGGCTGGCAAAACGATGATTGTCCGCTTCATATCATTAGGGCCACGCGATTCAGTTTTCACGATATTAGGTGTACAATGCACTGACTCTTGGTATGTTGCCCACTCTGAAGACCTGCTTTATAGAACTGGTTATGACCAATTCGTAAAAGCTGGACCAAAAAGTGACTTTCTCAAAGTTATACATTCCGCAGGTAAATTAACCGAAGAGATGGTAAGTGCTGAACCTGACAAAAAACACATATACATAGACCATATGGATAACACCATTTACAGCGTAAATACTCAATACGCCGGTAACAGTGTTGGCTTTAAAAAATTAGCTTTCCGTCTTGCAATACGTAAAGCTAGCAGTGAAGGTTGGCTAGCAGAGCACATGTTACTTATGGGTGTTCATGGTCCAAATAAACGTAAAACTTATTTTGCCGGAGCTTTCCCAAGTGCATGTGGTAAAACTTCAACAGCTATGCTTCCTGGTGAAACTATTCTTGGCGATGACATTGCATACATAAAAGAAATAAACAATGTTGCGCGTGCTGTTAATGTTGAAAACGGCATCTTTGGTATTATACAAGACGTAAACGAAAAAGATGATGCCCTCATTTGGAAAGTTCTAACAACACCCGGTGAAGTGATATTTTCAAATATACTGGTTAAAGATGGTAAACCCTACTGGTTAGGCATGGGTAAAGAATTGCCAAAAGAAGGCTTAAACTATACAGGTCAATGGTATGAAGGTAAAAAAGATGGAACCGGTGCTGAGGTTCCAGCAGCACATAAAAATGCACGTTACGCTGTCTCTCTTTCAGCTTTAGGAAATGTTGACCCAGAGCTTAACAATCCTAATGGTGTTGAATTAGGCGGCATAATGTATGGTGGCAGGGATGTAAAAGCCTATGTTCCAGTGCAGCAAAGCTACAGTTGGGAACACGGCATCATAGCCTATGGTGCATCATTGGAAACAGAAACTACTTTTGCAACAATCGGCAAAGAAGGCATACCTGAAATTAACATGATGAGCATTCAGGACTTTATATCAATACCATTAGGCAAAAACGTCAACAACAATTTGGAATTTGGACAAAAACTCAAAAAACAACCCATAGTTTTCGGTGTAAACTATTTCCTACGTGGACTTGAAGACGGAAAATACCTAAACAGCCCACGCGACAAACACGTCTGGGTAAAATGGATGGAACGACGGGTCCATAATGAAGTTGATGTTATAAAAACTCCTACAGGATTAATTCCAAAATACGAAGACCTAAAGGTACTCTTCAAAGAAGTGCTAGATAAAGACTACGCAAAAGAAGATTACATAAAACAATTCACTATACGTGTACCCGAAAACCTATCAAAAATTGAACGTGTTTCCAAGTTTTATCAAGAAAACGTCACTGATATACCACTAGAAATGTTTGGGCAACTCTACAAACAACGCGAACGACTAATAGAAGCACAACAAAAATACGGCGACTATATTTCCCCTGAAAAATTCCAATAAACACATCTGGGAGATTCTTTCCATTTCTCCCAATAAACATTTTTCCAAACTATTACATCCTGCATATTTTTTTATTGCAATGTTTTTCACAGAATGAAAATAACTCATTATACAACTGTTATATTGAGGAAGTGTTTGCAGTGTTGTGCTTTGAGCTGTATGTTGTTATTGATTTAAAATGTGTTAGTTGTGTTATAGGTCAAGGTGTAGAACTATAGGACTGATTTTTTTTAATAATCATGTGATATACTCTAAGTAGTGTACACGGTCAAAAAGTACTGGTAGTATGTTAATGTGTAACTGGGGCGGTGTAGTAATGTTATATCTGTCTTTTTTCTTCTTTTGTTATTATTCCCGATAATATAAGTAATTTTTTTACTTCTTCTCGGTTTGCTTTTTCTACTTCTTTTATAGTGCGTTGCATAAATTTTCCTCTAATAAAACTTTAGGGATTATATTTTAAAGCGGTTGTTCTGTTGTTTGCATTACTGAATATAACCGTAATATTGTGTTATTAGCTATTATGTTGTGAATGTAGACTTGTTGTTTTTTTACTGTTTAACAATAATTATCAATTATGCAAATTTTATATCCTTATAACGTTAAAAATGACGCTGCAAGTGCTTTGTTTTTTCTGTTTTGTTCTTGTTTTGTTCGTATCAGGTAGCTAATAAGAATCAGAATGGTGATTACTACTAAAGGCTCTAATCAGGCTATTAACACTACAACGAACAGTGTTTGAATGTCGTACTTATGCGAACAGAACAGACGTTTTTTGATGGTTATTGCTTAAGAAAAAATCATTTTGGACAGCGTTTCCATGAACAAGACACGTTATACTGAATGCAGTCTGAAGTCTGTTCGTTGTAGTGTTAACCCTAATACAATAACTGTCCCAACGCCGCTTAAAAACAACAGTATCAGGTCATTTACACGGTACTTCAAGTTTACGAACACCATACCTAAAAACATTGCAAACACGATGCCAATACTCAAAAAAGCATTGGCACCTATACCAATTAATACTAATGAAGCTTGGATAAGCAGCGAAAACGCTGTAGTAATTAATATTCCACACACAACCGGCATAATATATTGAATAATCATACGCATACGATAACTGTCCTTTAAAGCATCAAAACAAACATACAGAGACAAAGCACCTATTGCAGTTACCATAACCGCCATAACAAGACCCAATAATCCAAACAACCAACCAAACCCAACTCCATGCGAACTGTTCCCATAAATAAAACCTATACCGGTAACAATGTTCACTAAAATCGGGCCAGGCAGGGCATTGGCAATCCCAATTACCTGGGTACTATATAACTGCTCAGAAATAAACCCTGTTTGAACAAAAGTAGCCTCCGAAATACCAATATACACCTCACCACCCCCAAAGGACGTTAGAGAAGACGTTATGACCTTCCCCGAATAATCCCAAACATTCGCATCTTGAGAAATGAAATATGTACCAGCAGCAAACACTACAGCAATCAAAATAAACAATAATAAAATTCGAAGCGGCTTATAATCTATAACAATTGGTTTTCTCTCCATTTTATTTGCTCTGCTCCTTGCAGTATCATAAAGAACGGAAACAACCGCCAAAGCAATCATAGCAATCAATAGTGGAATAGACCATTGTTGTAGAATACCCATTTTTCCGTTAGCTAGCGCATAAAGTCCAGCAAACAAAAAAGCAACACCCAGCTTTAATTTAGATTTAAAATTACCCATAAATATTATGATAAAAAAAATTATAACCATCAAGGTCATCATATTTACTGAAAATAAAGAAACCGGTAACTCAACCCCAAAAAGCACCGCGGCTAACCTCCGCAGGACTGTCCCACTTGTCAGTAGAAAAACGATCACCATAACCGCTAAATACTGTTTTTTGTTTTTTGATTTTGAGCAAGATCGAAATTTCTTTTTAATAAATCTAAACAAAAGAAACAAAATAAACACAATAAGCCCCACAGAAATATATCTCAAATATTTCATTCCCGCTTCACCAATAAACGAGGACCCCGTTAATAACGCCAGATAAATCAAAGCACCAGGAAGCGTAAAAATAAAAGCGCTTATAATGGAATATTTAAGGTTCCAAACAGAACAAAAAGATACTGGTAAAGAGGCAGGCGAAATGTTAGACACTGCCACCGCTGTATTAAACTCATCTTTATCCATCCATTTTTTATTCTCGACCAGCTCACGCTCAAATATAGGTAACAAAGCAGCTCCGCCCCCGAAACTGATTGCCCCCATTTTCAAAAAAGACAGTAGCACTTCAAAAAAACTTTTTTTCTTCTCCATAAGCGTCAATCGTTTTTGCCATTCAGACCTTTTATTTCAGTATTGCCCACGCATTCATACCACCCGAAAGAATACTAATATTGACGTAGCCCTGCGCCTGAAGCAAACTCGCAGCAATGCTTGCGCGATAACCACTTTGACAAACCACGACAACTTCATGAGAGTTAAGGCCGAGTTTTTGTTGCAATATACTATCAAACGACATACTGATGGCTCCTTTTATCTGCATATGTTCAATTTCTATAGCAGTTCTAACGTCAATTAAGACAGGCGGGTTTGTTTCCGTAAGTCGTGTTCGTAAGTTTGTTGCTGAAATATGTGGTAGTCCCTGAGTTTCTCGTCCGCTTTCAAGCCATGTGTGAATACCTCCTTTGAGCCAGCCTTTAACATCCTTGTCGTATCCAATACGCTGCAACTCTAGAAGCATTTCTTGAAAGTTCTTGCAAGCGGGAAGGATAAGGATAATTTGCGTGCCAGGAGCAATCACCATACCAATCCAGTTGAGAAAATTATCGACGGACACATCAACATGGATACTGCCGGGAATATGCGCTGCGCTAAATGAGAGGTCATCTCGCAAATCCAGTACTACCCCTGTCTTACGAAACTCGTCGGTTTCATCGGCAGAAAGGACATATTTCTTAGAATCACATTTGGAAATGAAGGGAATGTTGACCATGTTTCCAGATATAATACCAGAAAAACTCTGCGGTCGGGCAGGCAAATTAGAGAGAATGACGCGTTTGAAATCCGCAAAATCAGAAAACTGGAGCATATGATTAGCAATCCTCTCATAGCCAAGGGTAGAGAATTGTTTAGCACTTATACCCTGACCGCATAAGGAACCCTGACCATGACCAGGATAAACTTCTAGATGATCTGGCAGGTTTCTTAATTTTTTATACAAACAATTATACAGATTCTCTATCTGTTCCTCTAAAATTTTTTCTCCAGGTAAATCCGGTCTGCCTATATCTCCAACGAAGAGTAAATCGCCAGTTAGAATCATTTCAGGTTCAAAAGAACGTGCTGTGTCGAAAATCAGAAGCGATATAGAATTGGGTGTATGACCAGGGGTATGCAGAACACGTACAAGAGCGTTTCCAAATGTGAACTCGTCACCTTCCTTTACTTTTTCAGCACCATAACTGACAGGTGCGCTTTCATGTATGTAGATACTCGCACCCGTTTCGGCACGCAGTTGCTGAGCGCCACTCACATGATCGGCATGGACATGAGTATCAAAAATATGTGTGATCCGCATACCGTTCTCATCTGCAACACGAAGATAAACCGTTATGTCCCGTTGTGGATCTACCACAGCCATAACGCCTGCCAGTGGACAACCAATCATGTAGGAAAAACAGCCTAGACCTGGAGTTTTAATTTGTTCAAAAAACATAAACATACCTTCCTATTCTCTGACCGTTTCATACGGCCAATTCATAATACCGCCAATACTGAGGACATTTGTATAACCCATTTCACGCAATGTCTTCACCACGCGACTGGCACGCGTACCACTTTGGCAGTAGACAAAAACGGGAATATGTTTATCTGGTAATTCGGTAGCGACACGGGTGTTAAGTTCAGCTACAGGGATAAGTTTCGATCCGTTTATATGCTTTTGTTTGTATTCGCTGGGTGAGCGAACGTCTAGTAAAACATACTTGTCTGTACTGTCCATTATTTGACGCGCTTCCTGAGGTGTGATAGTTGTGCCTTTCGTCTGAGCATGCGAAATTTGTTCTTTTAATAAACTCATTGTGCTTCCCCTTTTAAAATTAATTTGAGTACCGTTTCTTTTGTTGTAGGATTGACGGCACTATTCGTAATTTTGTCGTTTTGAAAACCAATCATTGTTGGAGCGGTCATTACATCATATTTCTCTGCGGTGTCTGGGTGGTTATCAATATTGATATGATGCATCTCGATTTCTTTTGCGTATTCTGTTGCTATTTCCTCAATGACTGGCATAAATCGTTTGCAGTGCGGACACCAATCGGTTGCGAAATTTACAATAGCAGGTTTATTTTTTGTCTGTAGTGCTTTCTCGAAACCTTGTTGGCCTATTTTTTTAATCAACTTTTTTCCTCCTTCATGGCTGCGGTATAGTCTACCGTTGCCTTTGTGGCTACAGCTCCGTAGGCTGTCGCCGTCAGACCCGCTGTGTCGTCTCCAATGATTATTATGTCTGTTATTTTGACACGTCTTTCTCTTGCATATCAATATCCACTTCAGTCACTATTAGCGGTTATGGTACCCACTTATACTTAGCCCCTTTTTTCATCATCAATTTCTCTATATGAGATAGCACTACAGCGAGCACAGAAATGATAAAATAGAATCGCGACATACATTAGACATAGAATCCAGTGATGCCAAGTGTTAACAGACATAAACACCTACGACCCCAATATGATAAACGAACTAGCACT
>Ga0209737_10002213_pt1 | contig 13615 bp, 7 predicted proteins | sample TergutCu122P3_FD_187284 | JGI IMG/M metagenome (GOLD analysis project Ga0209737, IMG submission 187284) | Cubitermes ugandensis P3 segment gut microbial communities from Kakamega Forest, Kenya - Cu122 P3 (SPAdes) (version 2) | ecosystem: Host-associated > Arthropoda: Insects > Digestive system >... | reverse complement strand
CCAAGTGTTTGGTGGCGCTACATGTTCCAGAGTGTTTTAGGGTGTATCACACCCCAAAAAACTTATAAATAAGCACTTCAGGGACCAACCCAACATCACAGCACAACAAGGGTATGTATTGAAGTCAATAAAATTTAATTTTCATGAATAAAATACAAATGTACAAAATTGCCATTTTCGCCTGAACCGGGATTTAAATGCCCCACGCTGAAGAGTTAAAAAAATTAGTGTTTATAGGTGCGTCAAGTGTTATAATATATGGTGTCCCAATGGGTTAAGGTACTATCCTGGTAGGTACCTGGCAGAAGTTGGAAAAACCACGAAAAATATCACATATAAATGTTGGTGTCCATATCAAAATTTGAACCTGGGACTTCCCACAAATAAATCACAGGTAGTGATCACTTAACCACCATGCCATGTACAGAAAGAGTGTCATGTGCAACTGCTTGCATGCACAATACAAATACTTTCATTATAGTTGGATAATGATATTTAAAGCTTCTGATGTACTGAGCAAATGGCTATTATCACAGGATTTTAATTAAATGTACACATTCTTCAGCGGTTAAAGATACCTGCTGCTACTATGGGGAAAAAGAATGGCAGATTCAAGCAGAAGCACTATATACCCTTTTTCTGTGCCACACTTGCTGTGTTTCTTTTGTTACAGGTATATATTTTGTTGCTCGTCTTGGCACCAAGCAAGTTGGCTCCAACCATAAAGTTTCTGACTTGTATCTGGGAAGCATCTACTCCAAATCTTCGCCAGATCTCCGACTATGCTGAGATTTTCATGGTCTTCTGCAATCCTTACAAGCAACTGCCTGGATATTGTGAAGTTTACCATTCCATGCATTCTTGTATACTACCCACTATTTCAATATTCCAACCAAATGCACATTATGTATTTGCTACATATATTTTTTTACCAAACCTCTCCCACATGTTTTGGTGCGTTATACATCATCCTGAGGGAGAACTTCGTGTGTTTGCTCAAAACTGTCAGCTACTTGTTAAAAGATAACAGTTTTGAGCAAATATATAATGTGCATGTGGTTGGAGTATTGAAGTTGTGCCTGGACATGTCTTTGAACAAGGCCATAACTGCTTCCCTCCACATCCTATCAAATTCATTATTTATTAATCATCCTAACATTCAATGCAATATAGTATTGAGATATGGGGAACACTGCCAAATCAAAACAGTATCTTTCTTGATATTCTGCTCTAGTTTACTGCCATTTGGTACAGAAATTTCCATTACAAGGTGTTTTTTCATGATTTCTGACTAAAGATACACCTAACTTGTTATATATTTTCTTAGAAATGATTACTTCCCTTTTCCAACACAGTACATGTACTGCATGTCTGAGATCTAAAACAATGTGTGGTAAATATGCATGATTTAAAAAGTGTCCTTTCTGGAGTTATCACTACTACGACCACCACCATCACCACCACCACTATTAACCCTCCTCCACACACATATCAGTATCACACCCAAATAGGTCTGCTTTGTTTATCTGAATTCTATAACATACAAACAGATAATAAGTACACTTAATTCTTTGATAAGCTATAGTGGTTGCCAGCTAAATGTAGGTCTCACTCTCAAGCTTTTCCTTCATTATTATGCTTGTTACTAACCTGCACTATTAAGCCAGGGGAAGTCTGAGGACTAGGCCTACTGAGGGGCTGTGGACTTCGATATGTGTTCAAGGAATTCAAGTGATGCTGAAACATCAAACATTTCTATTCATGGAGAGAGTGTATGAGAGCAGGTTCACTGCTAATCAGCATGTTATTCTACTTCAAGGCAAATGAACTGCTCTTAAAACACATTCTTCATGTTAGTAAAATTAGACCATATACACATTTTCCTCCTGAACATTGCTTGAAATTAATGAAAAAATAGCATTATTTAAAAAATTAAGATAATTTATTTTCCTACTGTTGCTAAGAATCTGCATCTGATCCCAGGTACTGTGTTGTGGAAAACAATAATTTCCAAACAAAGTGAGGTCCTCTACAGGGTGAATATTAAGATCACAGTCTTCTGGAATGTGATGCTATGTGATTAGTTACACTGGTTCCTCAACAGCATTAGTTCCTATCAATTAAAGTACAGGTCATGCACTGACATGTAAGTTCTAGGCAGGCATGGCTAACAGTATGCTTCCCTCACCTGCCAGTCCACATCATACTGTGTAATGTGGTACACTGTTAGCCACTCCCACTCAGAGCTCCCAATTGGTGAACAACCTCTATAAACCACCATATTCCAGGAGACTGTTACCTAGAACTTCTGCAAAGACAATGAAATTACCAGATCTCTGTAAATGTGAGTACTTGTTCTCAAGAAGGTAATTTTTTGAGGTAAGGAGAAAAGATACAGATTTTGGTCAGTTTAATAACAAAATACCAGATTATGAATGTCTGCTAATGTCAACAAACTGCTTTAAACTACTTTCCATTCTTCCACAAACATCTGTCAATTATGATCAACATAAACTTAAGAATTCTTTATGAAATACCAATAACCCAACATAAACTTCCCAACACAGTAACTTCAAAATAGGATACACAAGTTTCCTTTATAAAATAACAGTCTCCCCAACTTATGTAATGGATATATGGTCCAATGTTTGTGCATTCTACACCAAATGCTAAAACAAGCATTATATGCAACTAACTGACAAACACCACAAAAATTCAAAAGACATCCACTAAATTTTTCACATTATGAGTGAATGAAATAGAACTTTGCATCTTCATATTATGACTTCACTATCAGAAAACCTGAGCACAAAAAATGAATACCACATTAATAATCACACACATCAAACTGGTTACATAATTTTAGACCTAATATGCTTAATTCTGCAATTAACAGAGAATATCAGTTTCCATAACACAAATTTAATGTACATATAACAGAAGGCCATGACTACTGGTGTTTCATAAAGGTGTTCTTATATGAGTCGTTAAAATTCAAGAAGGAATATTTCCTGATTCTTGTACACAGTGATGTATATCAGTACCATTTCTGCAGTAATGTAATATGCTCCTCTTTAAACATTAATCATACTTGCACATACGTGCTTCGTATACCACAAGGTGACATCCAAAGGATTTGGAAAGGAATTGAAGCAGTGATGTATAAAAGAGTTTTTGCTGAAAGGATTCTCAACTGGCTGATATTCACTTAATACTTGTCAAGAAAAAGGAATCGCAAGGAGAAACAGAAATACAACAAATTCCTTTAGGCCAAGGTCTAATAATTTGGAAATCATGATAATCCAGTGAAGAGAGTAGACCCAAGACCGAAGGTTTGCTTTTTACCATACAAAAGCTTCTTCAACAAAACTTACAGATCTCTGGGACATGTTCAAAAGACCTCAAAGTGTGTCTGTACCTCAAATGTACTGGTATCTCCTGACCCCTTGTCTCCTACTCCATCAACTTCTTCAGCTATGAAGACTCCAGAATACACAGAAGTGGTTCTCTGATGACCCTAAACCAGCATATGATGGAAACACCCAAATGGAAAAATCCTCTGATTGGTTGTATTAGCAACAGTAACAGAAAATTACCAATAAGAAATTAGGTCAGTAAAGGTAGTTTCTCATAATCCGCAATATAGGATAATTCAACACCTGTCTGGTCCCATGCAAGGCTTATTACTGGAATTTCTGCTGTTAGAATTATTCACTACTTTAATGCACCATAGACTTACAAAGTAATTCTAACAAAACAACTTAATAAGAATGCAGCCCTGTGGTCCTTATAATGCATAATGAAGAAAGAAAAAAAAAACTCTGCAGTTCAATCTGCAGTAGCTTAAAAAAACAACACTCACACAGCAACTTAATAAGCATGCAGAACATGTGGATACTTATATCAGATGTCACTGGGGATATGTGGTAAAAAATATGCCATTATGCTGGCATGACAAAGCTACAGAACAGTGAGCATACATGAAGACAATAAAGATAGGAAATTAGAACTGAAAATCAATTTATTTTTCATGACTTCCAAACCGAAATTACTTAAAATGATAGCAACAGGGAATTTATGTTCAATTTGAATGTCTACTTAAGGAATTGGGTAGAAAGCACAAATGTATATTCCATGCAAAAATAACGTTGTTTTAATGGAAGTCCTGGCTGGACCAATAAAAAAATGAACAGAATAAAGGAAAGCATGGATTCAAGAAATTGAAATCAAAGTTTCACCATGTGAGATTCCATGCACACAGAACCCATTATGGTATAAACTCTGACTGAACTGTAACTTGTGCCAATACAAAATGAGAGACATGGATAACAATAAGTTAGAGAAACTTGTTTCAGAGACTACATGGTATGCAGTGAAACACTTCAACACGCCTTCTTGTAGGGGTCAAATTATAGATTAATTCTGCTCAAACAATTGTGTTTTGCTCAATGTCTTTAATAGCTGCTGACATTTTAGCACACGTCTGGTATTATGGAAACTGACCTGCATGTCTTGCAAAGCTCTACTTTTTATCTAATATAACCACAACAACAACAACAACAACAACAAAAAGAATACATCCTACAGTGAACATTACAAGCATTTAAGGTAACAGCTTGAGAGAATCCTCAAGCTAACTACTGGAAACAAAATGAATGAACTTGCACACTGTTATAAATTAATGAAAACTTACAACTTCAGTAAACATAAAATGTTACACACAAAACAATATTTACTTAAGCGATAACATCTACGTTTAGAACCGCAGACCTTCATTAATCAGAACTTGCAAATTATGAGCAATGTTCACAACAAATTATGAACAGTGTTCAAATACCATACTGCAGTACAATACTGTAACAGATTTCTTTCAGTGACATACCAGCCACCTTACAAATGCCCTCCATCTTAAAATGTCACTAATACACTTCTTTATCATAACAAATCACTATATCAAGGACAACTTCGCTCCTTGCTGGAAATAACTTGTGCTACTGATGAACAGGTCTGCCTGAGCTACTGCTCTTAAATATTCCTTCAAACAAGGAGTGAGAAGTGACAGTACAGAGCTGAGAGCTGGCTGATTTTTTATGGTCATTTACTAGAAGTACAAATCACTTATACTTCAAGGTGAGGTCATTTCTCTACTTAGACTGTCAGGACTTCACTGGACTTCATGATACTGCATTTACCTCACTATGGTATGTGTTTTATCTTATTTTCGTTATGAAATGGGGAGGAGATCTAGTCTCCTGAAATTAAGAAAAAGCACAGCAAACAAACCTTATTCATTTATTGCCTGAAAAATTAAACATTTCATAACTGTGGTACACCCCGAAGTGTACAATTCCACAGAGGACTGACATATATCTAACAACAGATAGACAGGCATCACAGCTCAGCATACTTGTCAGAAGTTGTTCAGCTCATATAGTGACAGTGCTCCTCTGTGATCATTACTGAAAGCTGAATTCAGGTATTGCATACGTTGCTTATAGTCTTTGTACTAATACCTTACATCTGTACACATTTAATATTATTAATTTTCCTGGGTCTATTTCTTTACGTATTCATGCTCATTATGCCAAATAAATTATGTTCGTATAATTACATCATGTAACATAGTACATAAGCAAAAGTAAATGCATTATGTAGATTCTTGTACATTGCCCTACAATTATAATATTAAATCTGTTGCTATCAGACATGTCAAAGAGATTAATAACTGCAGGACACACACAATATATAATTCCTGCTCAACCTTATCTTTCAAGTATTGCATATGCTACACAAAAATGTAACAGTATTGTACTGCAATCAATTGTTTAAAAGAAATATTATGAATATATAACAGTTACAATACACATAACACTTTAATGATTCCTCTAAAATGTTACTCAGGCATCAACATTTCTACTAACAGAACACTGAACATTTGTAAGTCATGCACTGAGAATAATAAACCTACTTACAGTTTGCATGTTCTGTGAGCTTGAGATCAGACTTGGAGTGCACTGTTGTTGTTGCTGTTGTTGTTGCTGCTGCTGCTGTTGATGTTGTTGTTGCTGCTGCTGCTGTGTTTGTTGTTGTTGCTGGGTGGTGGTTGTTATTGGTGGAGGTTGTTGTGTCTGCTGAGCGGGTTGCTGAGATGACTGAAGGCTGTGTATCTGCTGCTGCTGCTGCTGTGGTGGTGGTGGTGGTGAGGGCTGTTGCTGCTGTTGATGTTGATGATGGTGATGATGATGATGATGTTGATTATGATGTGTCTGTTGTTGTTGTTGTTGTTGTTGTTGTTGTTGCTGCTGCTGCTGCTGCTGCTGCTGTTGATGATACACATATTGGTTCTGTGGAAAGCTGTCAATACCACTGTTATCCAGAGTCACGCCCTGTAGAAAACAACAAACTGAAATAAACACTGGTTGTTAATTCCATCACTCACCCTTGCTACTTGACACGTTCCAAGATCAAAATATTACGAGAATTTTCCTCAGCAGTTTCTAGGCTAAATTAAATGCATTTGGTTTTCCAAGTATGAGTCACAACTTTTAACATTTTTATAAATACTGAGTACTACCCCACAGAAAAATAACCCAGACATGAGGACAAACTGAGAATAGAAAGACTGAATGTGGAAAAAGAAACCATGTAGAGAGAATGAAAAATAGAAAGTTGTAGATGTTATAATCATAAAGGAAGAATATGAGAACACAGTCACTTGCTGACCAGACATACTGAACATACTGGCCAAAAAGCTTGTGTTCTTCGGCAGTCAGCCACAGTAATAATGAACAAAACTACCAAGTTCTGAGGGCCACCTGCTGGTGTATGATCATCAGACATGATCTGAGAAGTATCACAAATTGGTCAAAACATACATATATATGCGAGTGCACGTGCGTGCGCATGCACACACACACACACACACACACACACACACACACACACACACACCTGTTTATGTATCACAGCCCTGTTCCCATTCGCTGGATGACAACACACCGTAAAGCAATACAGAAAAGACATTTAACAACAGAACACCAACACAGTGACCATAATTATTGGTCACATTACAAACTGCCACTTGCAACAATTTTTTTTTTAATCTCTACGTGCATAATGAGTTATGAAATTGACAGGCAGCATAACCTAGATTTGCAATGTGGCACAGATAAACAAGCACAGAAACTGTTGCTTTTAACCATTTCATGATCTACCAAAACTCTGAGACCACTGCACCAATATGTATAATTCAGGCGTTATGCCACTATGGTCACAATGCAATGTATTATATTACAGTATACGTCACCTTCCGAATTGTATGACAACGGTGACTACTGGCTCAAGCTCACACTGCATACCACATTGTTATATAAATTACATTTCTTATCCAAATACCAACAACCTTTCACATATACATGTTCTAAGCATTATTTTTACATGTGTTTCAGTGTATAAAGAAACCTTTATCAGCCTTGACAATGTTTACTTCATCTACATCTGACCGATTAACGATTTCCAACTTTCAGCCATTTCAGTATGCTTAAAACAGGATATGGAGAATGCAACATGGCTGCACCTCCCCAACACACCTTACAGGTGCACAGACTAAAGCCACAAAAGGCAAGAAAATGCATTAATGTTCCAGTGAACTTACTTGGTCACTAAACTGAAGGAAAAATTTGCCAGTTGTGGAACAATAATTTTTCAAACAATCAAAAACATATATAATAAATACACAATCATTAGAATTTAGAGGCCAGCATGAGTTCATAAACCACCAGCTGGGAAACATAAATACAAACAATTAACAATGTGGAAAATAAAACTACAATGTAATGAATCAATTACTTTCATGAATCTCTGAAAAATAATTTTTGGCTACTCACAGTTCCTATTTCTGTAAAATAATTAAGAGAACTAACTCTGAAAACTTTCTGAATCCTGTTTTTGGTGAACGCATTACTTCTTACAACACTTCATTGAGGCATTTCTGATGGCAAGAACTTTGCAAATCTTCACTCAAACCATGGCACGGCCAAGCACTGACAGCGTATTAAGTCTTGAATTACTGCAACAGGTTTTATGAGTTTCTGTTCTACAGAAATGGCACTTACACAGAAACAACATAAATGAATCTCACAGACTGACACCCTCTCGAACTCCATAAAGGTGTAAAGCTTCCTCTTTCCTTCCTGCCCAGTTGTTTAGTCATTACTTTCATGGGAATACTGCAGGAGATAACCTTCACCAGCAACACCTGCTTTAAGGGTTGTTGGCATACCACAGAGGTGGATGGAAGGTAATAAATGAGTATACAGAAAGGAGATGCATTAAGTGCCACCATATTGACCATCCACTGGACTTCATTCCATGGCTTCAATATTGCATACTTTTACATACCTGAACAATGTGAAAAAGGCTGTTCTTTGTTACAAATGTCTGTACAGTGAAATGTCATTATAACAAATTCAAACATACTTAAAAAATTGTGCTACAACAAATGCTCATTAAAAAATGGAGATTAAAGAAAATGGGCGTGGCTGTCACACTTTGAGACAGGACAGCACAGTCCATATAATGACTAGGATATGGGATGGATGACTAAGAAGATTCCTCTCTTCTCCAAATGTTCAGAAGGGCTCTTGGACCCATCCAGCCACCCACACAATGGGTACCAGGGACTCTTTCTCCACGGTGAGAATGCGACACTGACCCTTGCTACCATCAAACGCCAAGGGTAAGAATGGGTAATGTTTGATTTCCATTTACTTAAATGAAGTAAAATGTGAGACTTTTATGGCAGTGTGCATTCAAACTATTTATTTGTCAAAAAGTTAACTACCGCATATTCAATAGCACATACAGAACTGGATGGAGACTTTCTTTATAACATTTACGGTGATAAGAGTGCACCAATGACCTGCTGAGATCATCATTAACTACCACAAATGCCTATCAATGAAGAACAATTACAGAAATTTACATTTGCTACTAATCATAAATCAGCATGCCTTTATTTTACTCATGCTACTTTCATAATTCATATTCCATGAATATACTATGTCCTGCAGTCAGACTTGTCTGAAGCAAAGTTCCTGTTACAACTGTGACAAGACTGTACCCTTCAAAGAAGTGCCTTATTAACAACACATTGTGCCAAACGGCTTGGCCCAGCTAACATTATGTTATCCCAATGGATCTAACAAAACCTTCTACTATATAGAGCAATGCAGAGCAAAAACTACTGATAAAATGTTTATTAATCTTGATTGCAGTAAGTTCTGTTACTGCAGTGGTACGTACAATTGGTCTAGTAGGACAAACACTACATTTTTTCAATATCAGAATCTTACCTCTAGTTAAAATATGGCCACCAGCCCTGCAAAACTGGCAAATTCCTGGATGATAAAATGTTACTCCTAAATTATAATATGGCCAATCTCATTGTACCTGATTTACGATCCCTATTCCAGTACAACAAAATAAAAGTTAATAAGGTTGATTGTCTTCTGAGATTCCATGCCATGTGGTCTGGCACAAACTTCCTAAACTGTATGGTGCCATATCCCAGAAGACAGTAATTCTCAGTCACTGATAATTCACTGTAAATTTGTAAATTTGAGAAAGGTACATTAACAAGTTAACTTGAGGAAGGAACTTGTTTAAATTTTATCAGTTTATCCTTCCATTCTACCATTCAATTGTAATGTTCATCACTCATGCTTTAACTAACCTTGCAAGTATGAAGGTACCTTGAGTTCATATGAGATGGCACTGAAAGATGATTCTGAAACAAACATGAAGAAGAAAACAAAATACATAAAACTAACTACAAAAATAAACTCAGATCAGCATGCAAAAAACAATAAATTAAAAAAACTAAAACCATTAAGCTGGCAAGAACAAGAGGAACTGCTTAATAAACTGTATGAATCATATACACATTCTAGTAATATTACAGCATCAGACATGCAAACTAATTACTTTAAATCCCACAGATATGACTGCTGGTGAGCACAGTATCAGAAAATTAAATAAAATTTACAGCGAGCTTTTCAAATTAATTTTTCAGATTTCAAGCCCCTTTTAGTCTAGGTAATACAGATAAATAAAATAATGCAATATTAATATAAAATTAAAAAAAATTAGAAATTAGTTTTTAAATGTAACCTGACTTCCAACACAGGCAATATGAATTTAGGTGTCATCATCTCACTGTAAAAACAGACAATATGAGGGAAACAGTATTTTGAGGGCAATTAAGAGATGACATTTCCAAGAACAAAACAGATGAAAAATGGGCCAGAGACACTAGAATCCTTAAATAAGATTCATAAGTTTATTACATAATATTAAAACCAAAATTCAATAGGCTTGATTTTAAAGCATATAAAATTCAAGCTAATGTTAAGAGTATTCAGGCATTACAAAACATTTCTCAAAACACACAATACCCTTTCTGATGCCTAACAACAACTCAGGCACTGCAAAAAATCAGAATCACCAACTGCTTTTACCAACACTGTAAATATTTCAAACCACCTTCAGTGTTTCAAAAGGCATGCAACAGGTTTCAGCCAAAGCACATTAATGCTGGGTTGACACAGTTTTACATGAATGTGTAATAATTTCACATCAGATCAGGAGTAATCAAAATCATGTAAGAAGTTTGATATGAAAAAAAGACATAACTGCAAACCCCCCCACCATGTTCAATAATTCCCCCTTCATCACTTTCCCACCTAAATCCACAGGTATGATGACCTCCATAGTTGCCACAATGTCACCAACCATTGCAGTCAACTGGTTGGCACTCATGGTTTGCACTTGTGAGGTCCCATATTTAAATTACTGTCCAACAGATAAACTATTCTGACAGGTTGCTTGAGGTTTTCCCCAGTCCTTCCTGACACAAGATGGAACAGTACCTTCCATCAGGCCACAACAACTTCCTTCCACATTCTTTCCAATGCATTATACATCAATCAACCTACTATCCAAAGATAGATAACATGAGCTACTGAAAGCTTGTTGAATACCATAAAAACAGGCAAGAGTGCCATAAAAATAGCAATGCCAAGTAATGACAGGGTTATCAGTGAATGCAAAAAGTGTAACTCATACTGACAGTTATGTTGCAATCAGCTTTCAGGCACTGGTGATCATATTACAGAACTGCCAGATGGAAATGTAAGATGGTTTCTTTGAAAATATGGCTAAATTTCATTACGGAAAATCACATACATTTTCAGATATTAAATATGTAAATTACTCTAATACACTGGCTGGGTCCCTCCACAGAATTAAAAAAAAAAAAAACCTTCAAATCAAAATTCACCAAAAACTGTTGTATTCAATCAATTCAAATTTGGGGGGGGGGACCTTGTCACTGAAATTATATCACCCTTGCAAATGCCCATTATACTCTTCCACAGTAAAGAATTAATGATCTGTCACATAGAAACTCTGCAACACCACCTTAGCCCTGCTAAGCATCATGGTATAAATGTGATACCCCTCTTGTTTAACTTTTATGGGGGTGGAGGGGACATAAACACAGAAAACTATTCGATGTAATATAATAATTACTTATCGCATCACACATCAATTTACATGCATCTGACCCCCTGACTTGGGTAACTTGGAAGGCCTATGCTTCACTGGGGGCATGGATGTCTGTCTGTTGTGAGTGTTGTGTGCTGTCAGGTAGAGGTCTCTGCGATGAGTTAATCACTCGTCCAGAAGAGTCCTACTGACTGTGGTACGTCATGGGTGATCTAGAAACCTCATGAGTGAGGAGGCCCACTGGGGGCTGTGGCGCCAAAAACAAACAATCAGCCACATTACTGTATTACACTGGCAAAACTACTAATTACATCATTATTATTATCATAAGCTTATTACAGTAGCATAGCAAATTAGTTCTACAGCTCTTCCATGTTATGCAACAGTTACTTGTGGAAGTTAATGAGTGGTAACATAAAACTGCATTATTGTAAGTTCTTAAATTACAATGCATCTACCACACAGCACAAGGCACCACAGAATTACCTGTTTAACCACGCTGCTGCCTTTCACCCGCAGAGAACTTCATGTGCACTATCCACTACATCTACAGCTTACTTCTACTACATCAGGCACAAACATGCCACTTCTAATAGTTTACAGGTCATACAATACTTTGTTTGTTGTAATAATAAGACAAACAAATCTATTTTAACTTAAATCCTCTGTACTCCAACATGTTACCTAAAAATTAACACTGTCTGGACATACTCCGATATCTTCGTCATTACACTTATGGCTACTTAAGTTTATGTGGTTGGCATCCATTGCAGCTCCATTACACAAGAGATGACGGATGCATAACATCTGATTCCCTGGAGGGTTATTCAGATTCCTTTGTTTTAAGTACATCAAGAATAGCCAGTTTTGCAGCTCAGTCAGATAAAACAGCTTTCAAGAAACTGGATGGACTGAGTTTGTCAGATATTATGTTCTCGGGGTGGTGTTACATGTCACCTGGTAAACATTTACTGATATTTCAAACAACCATAGTACCAGCTGATATGGCATAATGACCCAAAACACTTGAATCCCTGGAATTGGTTCCATTCCATGTAAGGTGATTGAGATTTCTTTCCTACACTTCCAGAACCTATCTAGGTCCACAAACCTGCCTACACACTGTCAATGGAGGTTCTTTAATAAAACAAAAAAGTGGCCAAACATAAAACATGCAATTCACTTTCATGACAAAAATGAGTGAAGTGTTATATTGAAGTGAATCAAGTGGTGCTCGAAGAAAGAAACAGGGCAGACCTAAACATACATTTATTTTAATAATAACAGTTTTAAATTTCTTGTTGGAGCTTGGACAGCACATTCAGTACAGTGACTACACTACAGGTTGGAAATAAGGGACTTGTAGCTCAATACAAGGCAGGGGCAGAGATGTTTCTCTTTTCCACATTGTTCAGACCAGATCTGCGGCCCATGCAGCCTCCTATCCAATGGTTAACACGGGCCTCCCTCCCTGTGGATAAAGCAGTGAGGATGTGACCACTCACCTCCATCTACTGTCAAGGCATATTTCAAATTCTAGATTTTCACAGTGGTGAAAATTTAGAATGTGGCCTCCTGGGCCATGACACCATATAGTCTGGCAGGTGGTTACCAACATTGTAGTCAAATCTACTACCTCAATCTTCAGGGAAAAGACAGAGGGACCAGGTTCTCTCCAGACACTGGTACCCACCTTCAAGACTACATGTATTATTAACTCAGAAGCCTGTAATCCAAACTCATAACATGGCATGATCATCATGGCACTGAAGCAGCCACCATACTCACCAGATCTCGCACCGTGTGACTTTTTCCTATTCCCAAGGCTTAAGAAAGCTCTGAAAGGACACTGATTTGAGGCAACGGAGGATATCAAATGAAATTCGACGAAGACACTATTAGACATCCCAAAAGAGGAGTTCGCAAAATGTTTCCAACAGTGGCAGCAACGTTGGGCGAAGTGTGTAGCTGCGGAAGGGAACTATGTTGAAGACAATTAGGGTTAAAACCCTGTAAGTTTTATCTACTTCATGTACTGTGGTCAGTCCGG
>Ga0209737_10002212_pt1 | contig 13617 bp, 14 predicted proteins | sample TergutCu122P3_FD_187284 | JGI IMG/M metagenome (GOLD analysis project Ga0209737, IMG submission 187284) | Cubitermes ugandensis P3 segment gut microbial communities from Kakamega Forest, Kenya - Cu122 P3 (SPAdes) (version 2) | ecosystem: Host-associated > Arthropoda: Insects > Digestive system... | reverse complement strand
AATGCTGACACGCCTCTATCTCGCTTGGCTGAGGATCGCGATTGTTGGGAGGACGACACTTCAAGACGTTTGCGATATACGTATCCTCGCGCGAGAATCCGGCGATGCGCAAAAACTCATCGAGATTCTTGCCAGCCGCCCCGATAAAAGGCAGACCCCCCTCGTCCTCTTTCCTGCCCGGCGCCTCTCCGATAAACATGATCTCGGCATCCGCATTGCCGCTGCCCCACACGAGCGTTGTACGTGTTGCCCCCAGCGCGCACGCTTGACACAGTTGAGCTTCTTTCTCTAGGGTATCGAGTCTGCTCGTCATCGCATCATGTCCAGACGGAAACCTCGCTCAACGGACGTCGCGCCTGTTTGCCCGAGGCTTGCGCCGAGTAGCCGATAGGAAGAATCGCCACCGGCGTGATAGGCTTCTTTATGCCGAGGCTCGCGCGGATCGCATCTTCATCAAAGGCCCCGATCCAACAGCTTGCCAATCCGCGATCTACCGCTGCAAGAAGCATGTTTTGCGTCGCCGCCGCTGCATCCTGAATGCTGTACAGCATCGCGCCGCGGTCGCCGTACCTGCTCCGACTGGGACGCGGATCCACGCACACCACGATAATGCAGGGGGCCGCGGCTGCCCATCGCTGCTCAAGCGCGCTTGCCAGACGCGTGCGCGCCTCCTCGGTATTGACCACCACAAAGCGCCAGGGCTGCACATTACCCGCACTAGGCGCGGCTATTCCTGCGCTCAATATCATCTCGATATCGTCACGACTTACCGGAGTGTCCTTGAAGTGGCGTATACTTCTACGTTCATTGACTGCATCGAAGAATTCCATTAAGAGCAAACCTTTCCGTTACACATAGATGCGCTCGAGTCTTCGACCCAAGCTGCATGCGATTTCATAATTAATAGTATCAGCCTTTTGTGCGACTTCATCCATCGAGATTGAGGCGCCATCGTCCTGCCCGATCATCACGAACCTCGCGCCCGCTTCAATCCGGTCATTTTGCATCGCCCGGACCATCACCATATCCATACAGACCCGCCCGACCTGCTCAAACCTTCTTCCATTGTGGAGAAACTCAAGCAGACCTGATGCGATGCGGGGCACGCCGTCCGCATACCCGAGGGGAAGCGTCACGATCGCGCACGGAATCTCAGCACGCCACACTAATCCGTAGCTGACCCCCTCGCCCATCGCGATGGGGTGAACCATGGCAGCTTGCGTGTATACGCTCATCACCGGCTTGAGCGTGATGACCGCTTTGGTATCCTCGCCGGGGTGAAGTCCATACATCGCGATACCGCACCTGACCATGTCGAAGTGTGAATCGGGGAGCAGTATCGTCGCTGCCGAGTTTGCGGCGTGCACGATACCCGGATCGATCCCCGCCTCACGAATCGCGGAAATCACTTCTTCGAACTGGTGGAGCTGGTTGCTCGCATCCCAATCCCCTTCGACTTCGGCGGTGGCAAAATGAGTGCACATCCCCTCAAGATGCACGTGGGGTAGTTCGGCAAGCTCGTGCACGACGCGCAACGCTTCTGCAGGACGAATCCCCAGTCGGTTCATGCCGGTGTTTATCTTGAGGTGATAGCCCACCCGTTTGCCGGATAGCTGTGCGACACCGGCAAGCTCGTAGACGAAATCAGGGTCGCTCGCCAGCGGAGTGATGTTGAACTCGATGATCTCCTCAAACGTGCTGCGTGGAGGGCGACTCATCAAAAGGATGGGGTGCTCGATGCCGGCTGCGCGAAGCTCTATCGCCTCAAGTACGGTCGCAACTCCTAGCCAGTGCGCACCGGCACGGATTGCAGCACGGGCGATCGCCACCGCGCCATGACCATACCCATCCGCTTTGACCACCGCCAAAAACAGCGTGTTGGGCTTTGTGCGACTCTTCAGCTGCCTGATATTGAATGCCAGCGCACCCAGATCTATCTCTGCCCAAGATTGGCGATATTTCGGGGCGCTGTGCATACTAGGCACTCTCCTTGATACGTCGAACCGCATGCGGGATATATTCGATTACATCTGTTGCCATCATACAACACGAGGTAAGGGCTTCGGTAGCCAAAATTGCGGCTGTTGAATGAATCCTCACTCCCAGAAGCGCGGCTGACAGGGCATCGAGACCTTGACACAGTAGCGCGCCAATAGTGCCTGCGAGGACATCGCCGGTGCCCGCACTCGCAAGCGAAGAGGGACCGGTGTCATCACGCACGGCCTCGGTACCGTTGGAGATAATGGTCGCCGGACCCTTGGCGACAACGATACAGCGCTCTGAGGCAAGCGCTTCGATAGTACCGAGTCGCTTCAGCTCCCCCTCATGAGGAGTAAGAATCAACGGCACCGTCGTCCGCTGTAACTTTTCTGCATGTCCGACAAAAGCGTTAAGTCCATCGGCATCTAGGACGAGGGGGAGTTGGCTTTGTTTGACAAGATAGCGCACCAACTCGGCGCTTTGTGCGCTTGACCCTAAGCCGGGACCGATAACCAGCGCGTCCGCGCGATCCATCAGCTCAAGCAGGTCGGTGGATGCGCGCAGTGCGAGACCACCCCGATCGTCGGTCGGAAGCCCGACAACGGGAGCCGTCAACAGATTCGCCTGGGCTATGGGCACTATCGACTTCGGTGCCGCAAGCGTGACATACCCTGCCCCGCTACGCGTTGCCGCAAGAGAAGTGAGTATCGCGGCTCCCGGGTACTGCTCGCTTCCCGCAACGACCAGAAGCCTGCCGCGCGAATATTTGTTGGCATCTTCTGCCGGCTCAACGATAAGCTTCGCGTACTGATGCGGACTCAGTCTCTTCTCACAAGTCTTACTCATCGTGTACATCAGTGCCTAACACGGCCTCGCTCTCTGCCGCCTCACCGTCAAGTTGCTGGACAAGACCTTGAGCTGAGTCCTGGAGCGTATCAAGCATCGTACGCAGCTCACTGAAGGTCCGCGCCAACCCCTCTTCCGGCGTCTCATTCGAATCGAAAACTGGACGCGCCGCCTGCGTTATCGCAACGGCACTAGCGATAGCGGTCGCATGAGTATAGGATAAAGACAAATGGAGCTCGACGATACCAAGCTCGTCAGCGCGCTCCTGCGCCTTGCCGGCAAGTATCGGAATCGGCTTGCCCTTCTGGTCATGGGTGACCTCTACATCACGAAACCTGATACCCGCAAAACCGGTTCCCAGTGTTTTCAGGATAGCTTCCTTCGCGGCAAAGCGAAGCGCGTAATGAGTCTCAGGACGGCTCTTGCCCTCACAGTAGGCGCGCTCGGCCTCAGAGAACAAGCGCTCCTTGATGCGCGGGCGCCTTTCAAGCACTTTGGAGAAACGTTGAATCTCTACTATATCTACGCCAAGACCGGCGACAAGCTCATGTTGTTCGTGCATCCGATTGTACCTTTCGTTTACGATTCATTATACCGTGCGTATGACAGCTCAGGCGGGATTGATTCGCAAGGTCTTTGGATCATTGAGCGTTATGCCCAGAGGCTTTGCAAGGCTACTCCACTCGGTTAACTCAGGCGCGCGTTGATGAGTCGAGGTACATGCCAGTCTCATTGAATCGATACCGATACATCCACAGCACTACTGCGGCAGCACAAGCGACATCTGCGGCACTTATCATAAATGAAACGATGATTTGATAGGGAGCCGCCCTCATGGGGTCGATACCCGCAAGCACCTGACCGCTCATCATACCGGGAATGAACACGATGCCGATGGTGGCAAGCGTATTGATATTGGGAATGATTCCGGCACGAAGAGCGCTTTGAATACTGCTCTTCGCGCACTCCCACGGAGTTGCGCCCAATGCGACGAGCGCGCGTATTTCATCGGTACGCATATCCAAGTCGTTGAACATGCGCTCAAGCGCGATCGCCATGCCTGACATCGCATTGCCCAAAATCATGCCGGACAGAGGAATCAGATAGCGAGGGTCATACCACGGGGAGACTTTGATAATAACGTTGGCGACGATCATCACCACGCAAAGCGCAACCACAAACATGATGATGAACGCGATTGGCGCGATCGTTTTGGGTGCGGTGGTGTTTCGGCGAGCAACAGTAAGCGCGGCGACACCGGTCATACACGCGATAACGCCGATGACCATCATGAAATTGCTGAATCCGAATATCCACGACATGATGTAACCAAGAAGCAGTACTTGAGTGGCCGCACGTACTGCGGCGAACAGGTACTGGCGGGTGACCTTGAGCTTGAAAGTCCGCAAAACGATTGCGGTGGCAATAACGAAACCGAATGCGAGCGCGAGGTGGAGGGGACTGACCGTTATGACTCCGCTACTATCCATGCGCCCCACCCTGCCCGTCAACGATACGCCCATCTATCACGGTGATGCGTGCAGTCGCACGACCATCATCAGTGCGGTGGCGGACACGAACTGCGGCGTTGCCCTGATTGACGAATGCGGTCGTCATCTCGCCTATCGCTTCGGCTGAAGCATCATCAAGCGCAGCATCAGCCTCATCAAGAAGAAGTACCCGCGGCGCTGAGAGAAGGGTTCTCAGGAATGCGACGCGTGCCTGCTGACCGACTGACAGCTTGTCAATCGACCGATCGAGCGTGATATCGCCAAGACGCGCTGATTCCAGAGATTGGAGCAAAACATTGGTCGTTGGTGGTGTCTCTTGCGCATATGCCTTAAGCGACCATGGTAAGAGGAGATTGTCTTTTACAGTACCAGCGAGAAGAGTGGGCTTTTGCTGCACGAGCGCGATATGTCGTCTCCACTGTTGAGGCGCGAACTGTGTTGAGGGAACCCCCTGAAAAAGCATCGTCCCTGTGCAGGAGACGACCTGCATGCCAAGCGCATGGAGTAGCGTCGACTTTCCCGAACCACTCGGTCCGGTGATATCGAGTATCTCTCCTGCGTTAAGCTCAAATGAGATGTTATCGACGGCACGAAACAATCCTCCGTCGCCGGAGAGTGTTACCGTGATATCTTTTGCAGTAAAGAGCATGACCCCATACTAGCACGAGTGGGAGTGCCGCCTAATTCAGCTCTTCTTTTACAACTTCGACAAGCTCATCAACAGCCGCCTTCGCCTCATCTAAAGAAGCCGCTTCGGCCATTACGCGAACCAATGATTCCGTTCCTGATGCGCGAACCAAGACGCGGCCCTGACCCCCCAGACGTTTTTCAACCTCGTCTATCGCAGAGGCCAGACGAGCACTCGCGATGAGATGCTCTTTATTGGAGACGGGAACGTTTACCATGACTTGAGGGTATTTCTCCATAAACTGCGTGAGCTGCGAGGCGGTCTGTCCCGATTGGGCGCAGATGTTAGCGAGCATCAAAGCGACGAGTAGCCCATCACCCGTCGTATTGTAGTCAAGCAAGATGATGTGGCCCGATTGCTCTCCGCCGAGATTCGCATTCATCGCCCGCATCTGTTCGAGCACAAAACGGTCGCCCACTTTTGTCTTGACCGTTTGAATGCCCATCTTATCCATCGCCTTTTCAAAGCCCAGATTGGTCATGACCGTTCCAACCACGGTGTCGTTATCGAGTGTTCCCTTATCTTTCATATACTTTGCGCATATCGCGATAATCTGATCGCCATCGATAATCTCGCCATTCTCATCAACGGCCAAGGTACGATCCGCATCGCCATCGTGTGCGATTCCCAAGTCGAAATCACCCTCGCGTACGAGCGCCTGCAACTGCTCCATGTGCGTCGATCCGCAGTCCACGTTAATGTCGTCGCCATTATAATCCGTATTGATGGCGGTAACCTTGGCGCCAAGCATGGCAAACGCCTTGGGACTACTTTTCGCCGCCGCGCCATGCGCGCAGTCAAGAGCGACCTTAAGCCCGTCGAGACAGCCTGGTTCGAATACATCGGTTATGCGGTGGACGTAATGCGCCGTTGCATCGTCGATATCAATTACCTGCCCGATTCCGGTAGCTGTAGGGCGCAAAAACGAAGTGCGCGTGTTGAGATAGATCTCTATGAGGCTTTCTAGATCGTCGGGCAACTTAAACCCATCACGTGAAAAGATCTTGAGACCGTTGTGGCTGGGTGGATTGTGGCTTGCACTGATGACGATGCCGCCATCGGCACGACAGCGCCGCGTCAAGAACGCAACCGCCGGAGTCGGTATCATTCCTGCAAGCAACACATCGCCACCTGCGCTCGTAATACCGGCGATCAGTGCGGATTGGAGCATCGCGCCACTGCGACGAGTGTCCCGACCGACCACGAATTTCGCGCTCCCGTCATCTGCCAGGTACTTTACTACCGCCTCGCCCAGACGAAACGCAAGCTCAGGCGTCAGTTCACTGTTGGCGATTCCGCGAATGCCATCCGTTCCAAATAGCTTCGGTGCAGCCATACAAGCCTCCTTCGATACAAAAGCGGACTCCGAAGAGTCCGCTTTGATAGTTGCCGTAGTCCTCGGAAATTAACGCTTGGAGAATTGAGGTCTTTTGCGCGCCTTTTTCAGACCGTACTTCTTGCGCTCTACCACGCGGGGGTCACGCTTGAGAAGTCCCAGACGTTTGAGCTCGGCACGATAATCGGGATTAACCTCGAGAAGTGCGCGAGCGATACCTAGGCGTAGCGCACCAGCCTGACCGCTTACTCCACCACCGTGAAGCGTTGCGACGACATCGAACAGCTCATGCTGACCGACCGCCTTGAGCGGAACCTGCGCGAAATCAACCAGCTGCTGACGCCCGAAGAACTCAAGCCCATCACGCTCGTTGCAAAATACGCGACCGGTGCCTGGAATCAGACGCACGCGGGCGACAGCGTCTTTACGACGACCGGTCGCTCCATACGACACCTCCGATTTAGGGACATCCACTTTGTTCTTCTTGACGATGACCTTTTTGACAGGTGCAGGCTTTGCTGCGTCCTTTGCGCTCTTTGCAGCGGTCTTTTTAGCTGGAGCCTTTTTCTCAGCCGGCTCTTTCTTAGCGGCAGCTTTCTTGGCAGGAGCCTTCTTTTCGGCATCCTCAACACTGTCCGTATCCTTTTTGGCAGGGGCCTTCTTCGCCGCGGGTTTCTTCGCGGGAGCCTTCTTCGCCGCTGGCTTCTTCTCTTCAGCCTTCGCGTCTTCTGCGACCGCTTCAGCTACTTCGACGACTTCGACTGCCTCTACCGCGTCAGTTTTCTTTGCTGGCATATTAGCAGCCCTCCAATTCGATCTTCTGGGGATTCTGTGCTTCGTGCGGATGATCAGGACCCGCATACACCTTCAACTTCATCCCCATAGCGCGCCCGAGCGTGTTTTTAGGAAGCATTCCCTTTACCGCTTTCTCGATGATGCGCTCAGGATGTTTCTCCATCATTCTCTTGTACGGAACCGCTTTGAGTCCACCAGGATACTGGCTGTGACGATAATACGTCTTCTGCTCAGCTTTTTTTCCGGTGACGCGAACCTTCTCCGCATTGATGACAACGACGAAATCGCCGGTATCGACATGCGGAGTATACGTCGGCTTATTCTTGCCTTTAAGAATCGCCGCGATTTGCGTAGCCATGCGACCAAGCACAAGGTCGGTCGCGTCCACAAGCAACCACTTGCGCTCTACCTCTTGAGGCTTTGCGTAATACGTTTTCATACTATCTCCTATAACAATTCTGTTCACTGTTTGTTTTACACGGGACAAAAAGTGACCTGAACATGGTAACACAAATAGATTAAGAAGCGAGAATGCTTTTTCGGCTTCACAATTGCGGTGGGTTTGGCAGGCTCAGGCGGTGCTTTTTATGTGCTCTAACTGTGTTCGATTTGGACTCATGCTTGCCTTCGACATACTGCTGTTCTCCTCGACATACCGCACGCTCTCTCGCTGTCCATGTCGAGCGTGGTATGTATCCGCGCCATGTTTCAGTATACTTGTTCTTTGAACGGTGAAGGGGCTTTGGTGAGCTTGGCTGATTTGTTTACTATAGAGCAGGGTCTGTTCATGATGGGCTCTCTTATCAATCTGATATCGATTCAGATCGACAAAAAGCGCGTCGTGATGATGTCCATCATCGCGTACAGCATCTTTATCGCCGCTGGATTCACTCTGATGGGCAATATTTCGCCCGCGATCGTAAGCCTTTACAATATTGTCATTATTCTCTATGCGGACTTTGTCGAACAGCGAGGCAAGCAGCCGTCAAGGATCCTGTTTTTCTCTTCCCAACGATTATGGCGGTGTCGAACTTCTTTGTCATGAACACCCCGTGGGATTTGATTTACTTCGTGACGCCTTATCTGTTCACACAGATGGTGTTCTCAAAAAAGACTCAGCTTGTCCGCCGCCACTCTTTTATCCTGCGCTTCACCTTCATGGTCTACAATCTGATTGTTGGTGCATACGCGCTCGAAATCGGAGGGATTCCCACATTGATCTCGAATGGCATAGCGATTTATCGACACGACATCAGAGGGCGCAAGAAATAAGATTAGCCTGAAGTCATCTATTGAGAACCTATAGGCGAGGTAAGTACTGGTCAATCTCCCACTGTGTGACGTGTGTGCGAAAGCGCTCCCATTCGTCACGCTTGTTGGCGATCAGGTATTTGGTGACCGTTTCTCCCATGGCAGCTTTTATGACCTTATCATTTTCAAAGGCTGTTGTTGCTTGATCCAAGTCGATGGGCAAAACCTCAATTCCGCGCGCTTTGATTTCTGATGTGGGTAGCTCAAAGATATCGTAGTTAATATCGTCTGGAGGTTCGATTTTTTGCTCAATACCCTCGAGTCCCGCTGCAATTACAGCAGCAAAGGCTAGGTACGGATTGCATGCGGGATCAGGAGATCGCAGCTCAACACGTGTTGAAGATGACTTGCCTTTCTTTTGCAGTGGAACACGCACTAGTGCGCTACGATTTTGATTTGCCCAGGTTATGTACACAGGCGCTTCAAAGCCTGGCACCATGCGCTTGTAACTATTTACCCACTGATTGGTAAGCAGCGTATAGCCTTTTGCATGTCTTAAGAGTCCGCCCACAAAATTACGGGCAATGTCAGAAAGCTCAAACTCTTTCTCTGGATCAAAAAAGGCATTTTCACCATCCTTAAACAGTGAAAGATGAATGTGCATGCCACTGCCCGCCTCATTATTAAGTGGTTTGGGCATGAAGGTGGCGTGTACCCCATGTTGTGCAGCCGTTTCGACAACTAGCATTTTGTAGAAAAGGACCTGATCTGCCATCCTTAGGGCCTCTTGGTAACGCAAGTCAATTTCATGCTGGGAGGGCGCACACTCATGATGGCTATACTCTACCCGGATGCCAAATTCACGCAGGCGACGTACTGTTTCGCTACGCAAGTCAAACATCATGTCGCGTATGCCTTGGTCAAAGTATCCTGCCTGATCAAGCAGCTCTGGGTCTTTCGAGTCAGACAGGTAAAAGAATTCAAGTTCCGGACCCACAAAAACCTCATACCCTAAATCTGTGGCTCGCTTCAATTGCTGCTTTAAAACGTAGCGTGGATCTCCCGGAAAGGGTTTGTAGTCAGAAGTAACAATATTGCAGAGCATTATTGCAATAGTTTCTTGAGTAGCACGCCACTTTTGAATTTGCAGGGTGGAGGTGTCGGGAAGTGCAATCATGTCAGACTCCGCTCCACGTGAGTACCCCTGAATGGATGACCCATCAAAGCCCATGCCCTCTGTCAGCGCTTTATCAAGCTCATCCACAGATAAGACAAGGGTTTTCAAAAATCCCAAAACATCGGTGAACCACAGGTGGATAAACTCAACACCTGCCTCATTGATCCGCTTGATTGTCTCTTGCTTTTCCTCTTCGGAAATGAACATTTGCATATAAAGAACCTCCCTGAACGTTCAGTATATCTTTGCACCTTAGTATAAAGCAAGTGGATTGGGTAAGGGCCTCTGTAGCGGAGCGGACGGCAAAGCAAAATTGGTGCGGACGAGAGGACTTGCGCGTCTTGCCCTTCGGACAATCCGCCTACGTCGGCTTCGCCTCCTCACAAGCGGCTCCTAGGGTCGCCGCTTGCCTTCTCAGGTTCAAGTCCTCTCGCCAAACAGCAAGACGAAACGGACCCACAATGCGGGTCCGTTTGATTTTCTTGGTGCGGACGAGAGGACTTGAACCTCCACGGGGGTTGCCCACTAGAACCTAAACCTAGCGCGTCTGCCAATTCCGCCACGTCCGCATTTTCACACTTACGTTCACTCACATCCAGCCTAAATGTGCGAGCGCTCTAGGAGAGCCCAACCCCATCTGGTCTGAATGTTGATAGTTTTTGGCTGAGTAGGAGTGCCCGCATTTTTTGCAGGGCGCGTAGAAAAACTACGAAACCGAGAAAAATGTGGAGCACGACAACCTCAGGCAAAATCTAGCATATTCAGTGGTGGGCCGTGTAGGGGTCGAACCTACGACCTTGGGATTAAGAGTCCCCTGCTCTGCCAACTGAGCTAACGGCCCGTACCAAAATGCAGTTTACGAGTATAGCATACGATAATTGCTTATTCATCTGATTATTGGATAAAACGTGGAGCCGCTTTGGGACTGAGACCCTTCGCCTACGGCTCATGATACATGTCAGATCATGATGGCAGATGCCCGATCGGTGTAACCAATCTCGCTTCGAGTGCGCAGAAAAGGAGATGCGCCCATTTCTGAGCGCATCTCCTTCGATTCTTTTCTCTTCTCAGGCTTATCGAGCAGCAGCGGGACCCTGGTACTGCGCATCTCCGAAAGCGAGAATGCCGTAGAAAATCGGTTGCAGCACAAGCAGTCCGATACCGAACAGAACATCCTTGCCAAACGATTTCGCGACATCAATCTGTATGATGACAAGAGCAATGAGATTCACGAACGGAACGAAAAGCAGCAGAAGCCACCACGTGGGGCGACCGATAATCTGCAATAACACGTAGATGTTGTAGATGGGAATTATTGCCGCCCAACCGGGCTGCCCCGCCTTCACGTATACCTTCCACTGGATAACCATCGTGACCACGACGATCGCAAGCATAACGAACATATAGACGCCCATGAACGCCATTACACCAAGACTGGTAGCCACATCCATACTGTCGAGCATTACAGGATCAATACCCTCCATAGCCACTCTCCTTCTCTTCGGTGGAAGCGCGAATCAATCGCACTCTTCGATATCCCATTATAAGGAATCCGGGGGACATTTTGCCCAGCTTTTTCAGTATTGTTGCTTTGGTATGCCTCGAGCTATTGCGAGAGCTACACCGTTCCCTCGGTCCAAGACCTCAGATACTTCTCCTGCTCGGGAGTCAAGACATCTATCTCGATACCCATCGATTCCAGTTTCAGCTTTGCGATGCTTTCATCGATTTCCGCGGGCTGATCGTAAACTCCGGGCTCAAGGTCATGTTGCTGAGCAACCCACTCTGCAGCCAACGCCTGATTTGCGAAACTCATATCCATAACGCTTGCGGGATGACCCTCAGCACAGGCGAGATTGACGAGTCGACCATCTGCCAAGAGATAGATGGTGCGCCCATCGGCAAGCACGAACTCCTCGACTAGCGGTCTGACCTCACGGGTGCTGACCGCATGCTCGCGCAACCACGGGATGTTAATCTCAACGTTGAAATGACCGCTGTTGCAGATAATCGCCTCATCCTTCATGTTATTAAACATGGCTTCATCGATTACATTGATGTCCCCGGTTACGGTAATCCACATATCGGCTTCGCGTGCCGCATCGGCCGCCTTCATCACACGGAACCCGTCCATGACGGCTTCGAGCGCCATGAGCGGATCAACCTCGCATACGATGACGTTTGCACCCATGCCCGCTGCACGCATCGCGCAGCCCTTGCCGCACCAACCGTATCCGCTGATAACCACGGTGCGACCGGCAATCAGACGGTTTGTCGCGCGGATAATACCGTCAAGCGTTGATTGGCCTGTTCCGTATCGATTGTCAAACATGTGCTTGGTGTTGGCATCGTTGACCGCAACGATAGGGTACTTGAGCTCACCGTCTGCAGACATCGCTTTTAAGCGGATTACTCCAGTAGTTGTTTCTTCGGTTCCACCCAAGACATGCTCAAGTAGCTCGGGACGAAGCGAGTGGATACGGCTTACCAGATCACACCCGTCATCCATCGTAATCTGCGGCCTCATATCGATGACCGCGTCCATATGCTCGAAATAGGTATCGGTATCCTCGCCCTTGATAGCGAAGACAGCCGTGTCGTAATACTTGACGAGTGCCGCCGCGACATCATCTTGGGTCGAAAGCGGATTGCTTGCGCACAGCGCGATCTGCGCCCCACCCGCGACAAACGCCCGCATCAGATTCGCGGTCTCGGTCGTGACGTGCATGCAGGCAGCAACGCGCATTCCCTCAAACGGCTTGTCTTGCGCAAACCGCTCTCTGATAGAGGTGAGTACGGGCATGTCCTTCTCTGCCCACAAAATACGCTCTTTGCCGCTTTCGGCAAGCGACAGATCCTTAACATCGAATTTCATAATGCTTCGATTCCTCTCCTATTGAGATTGTGATAGAGGCACCTTCTCGAGGTCCCAATCCGAGCCAATTACTATCAGCACATCGCCTTCGAATACGTACGTGCCACCTGACGCGCGAACCTCGACACCCGGTTGCAGATGTCGCGCAACAAGCTGTCCGTGCGCACGATTCTCCTTGTAGACGACGTACGTCTTGTTGTATGATCCTGGATTTTGGACGTTGCCGATCTCATTGACCGTAAAGCCTGCGGACTGCAGGAGCGTCGATGCTTGCGCGGCAAGCCCGTTCCTGTCAGACCCATTGCGGATTGTGAGGCTGACCTGTGCTGGAGTAACATTGGTGGCACCTTCGGTTGTTCCCTCAGAGCCGAGGTCCTCGTCTTCCATCTCTTCGGGGTCGATGCCCATCGGTTCACCGTTCTTGAATTTCTGGATTAGCTCGCTAAAATCGGGCTCCACCAACTCAAGATAGGGCTCTTTCCATATCGTGGGAATCGTCGCAGTATACATGTTGTCCGACCCTACATCACGAAGCGCTTTCGCCATACGTGCCAACTCGGGAAGCCCCATGTCTGTCTGGATCATGCTACTCACAGCATTCACGACGCCGACCAGTTTAGTGATCGGAGTATTGGACGCCTGATCGGCAACCGCTTTCAAGAAGTACTGCTGGTTTTCCGTGCGCGCGATATCCTGCTGTTCGAACTGATAGCGCGCACGCACAAACCACAGGGACTGCCAGCCATCCAATACCTGCAATCCAGGCTCGATAGGCTGCTCCCACGTTTCGCCCCCCGGCTCGATATACATGGGCACATCAATCTCGATACCACCCATCGCCTCGATAAGGTCGACAAATCCGAGCATCTCGATACCGATGTAGTGATTAATGGGTATGCCAATCAAATCCTCAACGGTGCGAATGGCAAGCTCAGGCCCGCCCAGCGCAAAAGCAGCGTTGATCTTCTCGGTACCGTACTGTGCAAGCTGCACCTTCACATCACGCGGAATCGAGAGGAGCCAGACCTTTCCGGCCTGCTCATCAACGCGCGCAAGCATAATGGTGTCGCTGCGGCTGGTCCCCCACTCATCCTTGTCATATCCCAGAATCAAAACCGTGTAAGGCTCTTCTGCGAGGCGTTCCTCGAGTTCGACCTC
>Ga0209737_10002211_pt1 | contig 13630 bp, 11 predicted proteins | sample TergutCu122P3_FD_187284 | JGI IMG/M metagenome (GOLD analysis project Ga0209737, IMG submission 187284) | Cubitermes ugandensis P3 segment gut microbial communities from Kakamega Forest, Kenya - Cu122 P3 (SPAdes) (version 2) | ecosystem: Host-associated > Arthropoda: Insects > Digestive system... | reverse complement strand
CGAAGATGGTCACTCCTTCGTCCAAAGTTCTGTCCACGACCAAGTTGCCCCGGCTCTGTTGCAACAAGACGAAGACAAGGGCAGACCGTCAAGCAGCGCTGGCGGGCCACGAGCTTCCGGCAAAGCCGGTGGATATAGTGGTTTGAGAGATGCACCCGAAGTGAAATCCATGACCTACGGTTCTAAAGAAATTCGGCTGACACCTGAAGGTGTGTATCTAATCGTGGAAGACTCTGTGATCACCATGACCGCCGCGAGTATCCTGGTAATGAGCGAGAATAATATCGCCATAAAGTCGGATAAAAGCATTTCCGTAAGCGCAACAGGCGACATCAACATTACCGGAGCTGAAGGCGTAGCGTTGATGTGCGGCGGATCCACAGGTCTTGTGATAATAGATGATGTGAAAGTAGCCGGTGCTGTGGTTAATTCCAAATAGAGGCGACAAGAACGCTAATCCCTTATTCTGGGTTTCAATACTATTGACACCAGATAACTGCTCGTCTTGCTGCCAATAACAGAATTTTGGGTTTTGGCAGGATATTAGCCTATGATGTATAAAGGAGTAAAAAAGATGTTTAGAGGCAAGTATGTAGTAAGGGGAGAAGAGGTTTATTGCACATTCGGCTCCAGTCTTCAACAACTAAAAATGCCTGCAGACCACGGATGCTTCTCCAAAGGCAAGCCGCTGATGCATAAACTTGATTGTGTTGTGGGTATAAATATTCCATCTTTTGGTATGTGCAGTTTTACAGGTCTTCCTTGTGTGCCACAACCAGCAAATGAGTGGGTTAATCCCCACCCGAAATCGTATATTGATGGTGAACGAGCACTCATGACAACCAGCCTCCTGCTCTGTTTTACCGGACCGCCCGGACTGATCAAATTCTTAAACAATGGCCAGGCAGCTATGGTTGATGCGAGTAAATATGGGAGAATAGAACCTGTTGATGAAAATGGTACTATAAAAGTTGTCATTAAAGGTGAGCAAAGCTATAACAGTCAAAATCGCAAATTTAAGCCAGGTGAATACCTTATTTTAGATGGTGTATACTACGTTAGTGAAAAAAAGCTAGAGGCGCTGAAGAGTGAAGTAGCAAGAAAGGATAAACAATTAAAGAATAACGCTATGATTGGTGTCGGCTTGTCAAACATCGTTGGAGGTACGTACAGAGTTGGCGCGAAGATATTTAAGACTGGTAAAACTGTTATAAAAGGATTGAAGTCAGCATCGACTGTAGCCGATAATGCTGCAGCAACGGTTACAGTTAAGTATGGAGAGCACATTGAGAAAATCAAGAACAAAAAAGTCTTAAAGCCAAATGTAAAGTTCACTGATGCTAATGGGTACACATACACTACAGATAGCTTGGGACGAATAACAAATGTCCAAGGAGATTTGGTTCTTAAGAAGGGGGATCTGAATCGTCATTCCCAACGAACAGTCGGCGGAGACGATAGATTGCCAACGGATCAAGGAGGGCACTTAATTGGTAGACAATTTGGAGGTTCAGGAGATATAGACAATCTTGTACCACAGAGCAGCAAAACAAACTTAGCCGGCGGAGAATGGTATAATATGGAAAAACAGTGGGCGAAAGCTCTGGAGAGAGGTGAGAAAGTTACGGTTGATATCAAACCAAATTATGTTGGTAATTCGTTGAGACCAGAGTACTTTAAGGTGGAGTATTCAATTGACGGAAACCCTTTTGTGAAAAAAATACCAAATGTATAAAGGGGTGTGAATATGGAAATGGAAAAGGAATTAGCAGAATTGTATCAGAAACTTGCACAAATAATAGACTCTATGATTCCATGTGACTGGTCGCATCTGTATTATTTGGGAGAAGTTGAAAAAGGCAGACTTAGTTGTAACTCCGTATTCTATTTTGTTACCACTGAAGGAAATCATCTTACTCGTTCTTTTGACGTAATAACGCTCTATGGCGTACCCAAAGACGAGCATTATGATTTACTAGATGAAGTAAATAATATACTACTAGAGATTTACGATTGCTTCATTATGAATGACCAACAACCTTGGGAACAGATAAGCCTGAGTCTTAGCAGCTCTGGCAGTTTTAACATTGATTTTTTTTATGATGTAATGCATGATGATGATGGTGGCCAACCACAAAGAGAAATTGGCTGGGCATATGAGACTTTTGGATTAGAACCAACTGAAGGTTATTTTAAAAGACTTTTTGATGATTACATTGCTAGCAAAAACAAAAAGCCGTAGTATCGTGAAATAAAACTACAGACTAAAACATACAACCCAGCGGTAGATGACAAGCAATATCGTCTACCGCTGGAAGCAGAGAGTGTTGAGCAAATAGGAAAGCCAATAATGACCGACTACATGGAGGAACATGTCATGGGCAATAACGATCGTTTAGACGAGAGAATTCTTGATCTAATTAACGAAGCGAAAGAACAGAAGCAGCCGTTGGATGAGGGTTCGAAAGAATCAGAGGATATCCTACATGAGGAAGGTTCTATCTACACTGGGATAGTGATTGACAGAAAATGGATCGAGTTTGAGTATTTCATAATTATTGATAACAAGGTAGCTATGATGATTCCCAGCGATTTTGAAGAAATGGACGAGGAATACGCTAAAATGAAATACCCTTCGGAACAACGGACGAAGACCATTCTAACCGATGATACAAAAACAATCAATGTTCTCTTTAACTGGATGGACGAAGAAATATCCAATAACGAAACCGAAAGCTTTCGTGACAGTATGATTGACATGTTTAACAGAATAAATCCCGGTATTGAGGTTCAATCATCCGGGATGAACGTGAATTTTTCATTGATTTATACTATAAACTATGAATCCGTCCGGGTCAGCTTTTGATGGCTTATCTTGCTTGTGCTTGCAAACCTGTTGTGATGTGTAAGCTGGTGCGCTACCCTCAGGTATTTCGAATCCGAAAGCCTTGCAGATATTAGCTTGTTTACCAATAAACGGCATGATGATTCTTGCGCGATTTTTATGCTCAATCAAGCGGATCGACCTCATTTCGTCGAGTATTTCCAGCGAGGAAGAGAACAAGTCATAAAGCTCAGTTTTCTTCCATATATGCCGCACCCATGAGCTCAGGATGAGCGACACAAAGAGTATGAACAGGCGCCCGGTTTTTCCCTCCTCCGACCAGTTGCGTTGCCTATCGGCAATCATCTGGCTTTTCATCTGTTGGAAAAACTTCTCCTGCTCGTCCCTAAGGCCGTATGTATGGAAAGCTTCCACAGCATTGAAATCAACTCCATGGGTCATGATGGCGAAAAAGCCGGAGAGATTGCGCATTTTCTTGATTTTCTTCTCGTTCAACTCAAAGGACTTGATCACCATCGTTGCATGTTCGTATGTGACCTTGTAATAGTTATAATCGCGCTTTATTTCAGCAACATCAGCAAATGCACCATTGCTTTGAAGGAGTACCTCAAGTGATGATTGCTGGAAAGACAGTGCAATGTCCAGCTCCATCAGCTCAATGCTTCTGCGTACTGGGTCGAAGTACAGATTAAGCTTTAACCTCTTAGCTTTCTTGATGGACTGCCCGGTACCCTTGACCTCGTAATCAATACCATACTGCTTGTGGTATACCTTGGCATCGGGATCGATCACCATTCCTTCAGGGCGAGTGCCAAATTCCCCAAACTCCTGTATTGCTCTGAAAGCATCTTTCTGACCCGTCTTAACGCACATGACAGTAGACTGCCCACGCAGTATGTATTTTTCAAGATTTCGCAATGATTCATAACCGCGATCAGTGATTAAGACGATGTCTTTAAAGCCAGCATGCTCCAGATCGATAAGGATGGTATCAAGGCTTCGAGAATCCGGCATATTGCCTGGAAACGTCCTGTAATATACCGGCATATGGCTGGAAAGTGTGTACACAACAACCTCATTGGTCTGCTTCAACGGAAGACGATCCTTGTTCTTCCCCCAGTGGATATCTGCAAGGCTACCACCATACGCAGATCTGCTTGTGGAGTCCACAGCACAGATTTCATCTTTCCCCAGTCTCGCAGCGCGGAGCTTCAGCAGACCCATGCGATCCTGCTCTGTGATGGACTGGGTGAGACGCGTGATCTCGCTGGGAGTCAGACTTCTTGAAGACGGAGCCCCAGCAACGTTCTGCCATCTAGCAACGCGGTTGTAGTTGAATTTAGTGAGGTAGGGAAACATCGCTAAGGTGAGGATATCATCAACTATTTCCCTGTTCCCATCGAAAACAGCTTCCAGGTCCTGTCGAACGCCGGTTTTTATGGCGATCTGCTCAAGAAGCCAGATGTCGCCATACAAACGGTTCTGGTCATTGCCTTCATAAGCTGGACGCCCTCGATCTCTGAGTCCAGTTAACTTCTCCGCTTCGCTTATGTCCCAGTCCTCCGGAAAGATGAGGCGGGCCCTTTCATCTGGTGTTGCAAGGAAAAACCGTGTTCCTGGGATGAACTTCTTGTTCTCGTCTAGAGAACCCCAGTGGATGTAGCGGTATCTTTTCTTTCCTGTGTTCGGGTTGATAAATGACGGCTGTGTGCTGGCATAGGTATAGCCGCTAGCAAGGATATGTGCCTTGACTCTGTACTGGGCATTTGGGTCGACGGGTCTGGCTAAGAGATCCCCTCCCTTAGTTTATAGTATAATTATATTATAAACTAAGGGAGGTTGTCAAGCTCAAAATTGAAAAAAACCCTTTGTTTTCAAGGCTTCAGGAAGGATGGGGTCGGTTTCTAGTATAAAAACGTGAAAAACTCAGAGGATGAAAGTGGTTGAAGGAAAAAATGTTGCCTATATGGAGCTGGTGCACCCTGTTTTGGATGGAAACCTATACAACTTAATGTTTTTTCTGGAGCTGGAGGGGAGAATTCTTATGAGTATCTTCAACTGCCTCAAAGAATCAATGGAGGAATGGAAGGGCCCGGCTTTCGAAATGATGCAGTCTATTGTTACCGGAGATTTCAGTGAATTGGTCACTTAGAAGCAGTAAATAACGATACGGACAGGGAGAGACGGGTTTGATGATCGAAGAGGGAAGTAAGTTGGTGCAGTTGGCGTAATGCAGACACAGGGACGGTTCTTGTGTCATGAAAACTTATCAACACCTCCATGGCTAATACTGTTATGATTCAACCATATCTAAGGGCTGTTTTTCTAATCAGTTAAGCGCTCTAGGATCTGCTCCGCAGCGCACGTAGCGGCAAACCGCCATTATTTAACTAAAATGAAACCTCTTTTATGCAAATTATACTTGTGCTTACAAGCTATTTTCAAATAAGGAGGTTTTTTCATGCCCAGAAACTACGGATATGCCAGAGTATCCAGCAGAGAACAAAAAGCCGACCGCCAAATTACGGCTCTATTGGAGCAAGGTATTAAACCCAGAGATATTTTCACAGATAAACAATCCGGCAAGGATTTCAATCGACCAAAGTATAAGCAGCTTCTCAGAAAGCTCAAGACCGGCGATACAGTGTTCATTAAGAGTATTGACCGCTTGGGAAGAAATTATGAGGAGATAATTGACCAGTGGCGACAAATAACAAAAGAACTCAACGTGGATATAGTGGTACTGGACATGCCTTTGCTTGATACCCGCAGAAAAGAAAAAGACTTGACCGGTATATTCATTGCCGACCTAGTCCTGCAGATACTCAGTTATGTGGCTCAGATCGAGCGTGAGTTTAGTCGGCAAAGACAATCAGAAGGTATCGCCGCTGCCCAAAGCAAAGGCAAACGCTTTGGGCGACCGCCTAGAGAACGACCCCCGGCGTTTATAAAACTCAAAAAGGCGTGGCTCATGGGTGAGATATCTGCCCGTACTGCTGCCAAACAACTCGGCATTCACCATTGCACTTTCAAAAACTGGGCTACCAAAGAAGCTGAAACCATGCCAGCAATTTCTCCGGATTTCTCTACATAACTGAATGGATAAGAACCTACACTTTTTTATCCACCCTAAAAACACCATATGCCCAGTTGCATTTGCCGACTCTTATGTGACCACTCCAAGCAAAACACCTCATCAAGTATCTGTCTGTTTAATGTCGATTAATACGGTTATGTTAACATATATTTCTATCTTCTGCAAGTCTGAATGGATAAAAAAGTGTAGGTTTCGAGCCAATGTTCAATCGTTAACGATGTGATTTTCTTCCTGTATGATTGTAGCAAATACTTTGTATTGATGACGAATGCTGAAAGCTGTTATTTTGGAAATAATGGGAGGTGTGTGTTATGTTCAATAAAATCACAAAGATCGTGTTGTCCCTTGTTTTATTGGTGATATTTATCAGTGCCCCCTTTACACAAGCTTCCACCGCAAATGAATGGGGTCCGTGGTCTGACTGGCAGGATGGTTTTGTTGAGCGAAGCTCCATCCTGGATGTTGAAACGCGAACAACTGTAGTTGGTTATCATATGATCATTTATGTTACCAGAGAGAACGTCTCGAAAATTCGCAATTACAGAAGCTTCAGTGTGAACGGAAACTATTCCGGTTATGGGCTGGATTCGGGCTATGGCGAATTTCGATACACGCACTATTATTCAAAAAGCAAACTAGATAGTTCGAGAAGACATTACGATGGTGATTTCATTAATGTTTACTCCAATACAAGCGGATATCAAAGAGATAGCGCAACATCCTACTGGGATGCTGAGGGTAGCGGTTATGCGTGGTTTATTGAGCGGGAAGACACCAAAACTCAATACCGTTACCGTAGTCTTATTGTTGCACCGCCAATTCCCACATACACGGTGACTTTCCGAGATTGGGACGGTACTACTTTGTTGGTGCAGACGGTTAGGGAAGGCCAGGCTGCCTCTCCGCCACGGGAACCGAGCCGTGTTGGCTATACCTTCATAGGATGGGACATTTCTTATTTAAACGTGCGGTCTAATCTGACAGTTACAGCGCAATACACGGAAAATGTGGCGAGTAGCTACACCGTGACCTTCCGTGACTGGGATGGTACAATTCTGAAGACCCAAACTGTCAGAGAAAACCAATCGGCTACTCCGCCACCAAATCCTGTGCGCAATGGATTTACCTTCACGGGATGGGATTTGCCCTACTCCAATATACGTTCAAATCTGATTGTTACAGCTCTGTATACTGAAAATGCAAAGAACAGCTTCATGGTTACTTTTCGTGATTGGAATGGTGCTACCCTTAAGACTCAACTGGTTGAGGCAGGTAAATCTGCGACTCCACCAGCTGATCCTACTCGTGATGGTTATATATTCACCGGATGGGATAAATCCTATGCAAATGTGCAGTCAGCGCTGACTGTTACAGCACAGTATAAACTAAGTACACCACTGAAAGGCTTATTCATGCCTAGAGTGGATGGGTACCGGTTTGTAAATTCAAGAAGTGATTTGGGTTTAGCAGCCAGCTACAGAACACCAATAGAGCTTTGGATTGAGGTATACGGTCAATCAACTGGTAGAGCGTTTTTCGAACAGTATGGTCAAAGTCTTTGGGGTGGAAGCTGTTTTGGTTTTTCTGTGACCTCGACAAAGTTTTATAATGGCAACCTGGATGTCCGTAATTATGGGGCAAGCATTACCTATGATATACCTGCACCAAGGTCTTCCACACATCCGGTAACCCAACTTATCGAAAAGAGTCAGATATCCTGGTATCTGCCAGGTGTATCTTATGTAAACTTCAATCGTGATTCTTTGATAGCTGCCTCAGAGAACTTTGCCCTCAATGGAAATGACCCTATTATCATGTATATAGATGCAAGGGCAGGAATTTACAGTTATGTTCATGCCGTCGTGCCGTGGAAAACAGAACGTGTGGGCGGCAATACACGTATCTACGTATATGATAGCAATCAACCGGGCAACGAAAATGTTTACTTCACTATAAGCAGCAATGGCGCATTGTCATGTAATTATCAATATGCAGGGAATAATATCTCAATAAGCCAACTTGGTTTCATAAGCTTGCGGCAAGTATTGAACGGCGAGTCATTAGCACCACGTAATCTGGTGCATATTTCTGTTGATATTCCTGATGCGCGAATTCTAACTGCTGATGGACGCTCCGTAGAGAATCTGGATGATGCTCAAAGAGTTGAGCAAATGCCTGTGGAGAACTATGATTACAAATATGCTGAATACCTAGCATATTGGCTACCCAAAGGTGGCTACAAGATAATTGCTTATGACGACGAACCTGTAACGGTAGTGGTTTCCGACAGCGGTGACGCATATACGGTTCACCTGTTACCAACGAGCACCAGCGTAGTTGTAGAAATCGGCGATGAGCTTGGCATAACAGGCGCCGTTCATGGTAACATAACGGAATACAGCCGTGACGGGACAGAAATGGTATATCCTGTCATGCCAGCATCGACAGTGCTTTCAGCGCCGGGTAGCGGAACAAGAAGAGTCCGGTTTGACGATGTTTCTCACGGAGTATGGTTTGCTGATGCCGTCACTTCAATTTCAACTGTCGGCTTGGTTGAAGGTGTAGGTGGCAATCGGTTTAATCCAAACGCTGAATTGACAGTAGCAGAACTCGTTGCTATGCTTGTACGCACTCAATATGGCAAGTTACCTAGCGGTAGTCCATGGTACGCACATTACATCTCACAAGGAGAAAGAGATGGGATTATCTATGCGTCAGACCACCTGGATCCTGAAGCAAATGTCACTCGCGCCCAAGCGGCACTTATAATTACTCGCTATGTTGAAAAATTCAACCCACGTTGGGCAAAAAGCCGGGTAGACAACCGTCCTGCTGATATAGCGAGTATTCCAGGGAAATATCGTCCTACCGTAGAAAAGGCTTTTACCTGGGGTCTGGTACATGGCGATAACAGGGGGTATTATAACCCGGATAACACACTGACACGTGCAGAGGCAGCACAGATGCTGATGAATTATTATAGAATTGTGGATTAGAAGTCGGGATAATACGAAATCACGAAACAAGTCATGGAAGCGATATGTCTCCGAGTTGCATATTCTAATAAAATCTGTTTGTATATTGCTACGGTTACTCTATATGGGAAATAGCAATTGATGATGTCGGAACACCGTCGATAGTAAAAGATGGCTGTAAAGTAGGCTAACATTGAAAGCTGTGGTTTTGTGGTGGTCCATTAAGTTAGTAGGAGTGGATAACTGTGGAAGAACTATTTGACTACACATGCAATCCTAACATGGCGTGGATTACCGTTAATCGCGCATGCAATTTTCGATGCAAATGGTGCTACGGTGAAAGTAGTAACTATCGCTCAGAAGACTCTATGAGTCTAGAACTAGCATGTGAGCTTGTAGACATAGGTATGGAAGCAGGCGCTACACATTTTAATATTATTGGAGGGGAACCAACAATCTGGCAACACCTTTTCGATTTGTTTACGTATTGCAGAGAAAAAGGTGCAACATGTGGCCTTATTACAAACGCATCGAGATTTGGCGATGATGAATATTGGGAACGATACCAGCAAAATCCATGTGATAGGATTTCCATATCTGTTAAGAGCACTGATCCTGAACAATTCGAGCTCGTGACTAATTCGACTGCGTATAATAAAACAATTAAGGGTATTGAGAGGGCTGTGAAGTTTCATAAGACTGGTGTTACCACTGCATACAATAGTCTTGTTGGAATGAGTGGTTTAAAGGATATCGCAGTAAAATGCAAAGACCTTGGCGCCAGCGCCATAATAGTAAATATGTGCAGTCCAATTCTTGACGAATACGGTGGAGTAAAAAAAGGATACTCAATAGACTATGGCCAGATATCTAAAGATACTATGGAGATGGTGCAGTATTTGGAAAAAATCTACGGCGAAAACACCGAAATTGATATTCAAACACCATTATGCTTGTTCCCTGAAGACTTCATCGAAGAATATCTCGGTGCAAACCGAATCATGACAATGTGTCAGGTGTTTGCTCGAAGCGGTATAAACTTCAACAACAATGGTGATGTAATTGTGTGTAACGAGCTGATGAATGGGGTTATAGCAAAAAAGGGAATTGATTTTCTAGATGGTAAAAGCTTACTGGCTCATTTGAATTCTAGAGAACTAAAAAATCAATATCGAGAACTATTACGATACCCTGCAGAGTGTTGCACTGATTGTCGCTGGAAAGATAACTGCCGAGGTGGTTGTCTCATGAACTGGTTTATTCTCGATCCTGCGATATGTCATGCGGTTTAGCCCTGAGTCTTTAAGAAAGGAGGCGAGTAAGAATGAAGGTAGTTCTTTCCATGATTCGCAAAAATGGCTCAACGCAAGCACCGAAAATATCGGTAACAAAGGCAGTAGGTTGTAATAACCAGGGTAATTGTCAGCGTTGTAGCAAGTGACAAAAACTCAGACGAATAATATTTGACCATATGCAATCGTCCTAATCAATTTGATTAAGACGATTGTGTAGTCATGTGCCCGGTACGGGAGATGACTTTAACGATGCAGACACGGGGACGGTTTATGTTGTGTCTTGAAAATGGTTGCCGTCACTTGAGGCGTACTTTTAAATGGCATAATGACCCATGTCAACTGGGTAACCAACATTTTGGGATCAAAGTCAAGGGCGAGACGTGGAGACGGTTCCTCTTGGTTCGACTGCATGCAGGACGCTACGCCAGAGAGACGCAAAGGAGTACTTATACCCTCACCTGTCTTAAGATGAATGCAGCATCGATGGCAACAATTATTTTAGACTTCGGGACACTGGTGCAGCACTGAATTTTGGCGTGGATTGGGACGGAGTGAACAATACAATTGTGATTGACACGAGCATTGAGTATCAAGAAAACTGATTCGGTGAGATGTTAATTGTTGCCATAGTGAATTACTGCGAGAGTTCAATCTGCTCCTCATACAACAAGACACAGGGATGATCGGTCATGATGACACTAGAACCGTCCCCGTGTCCTCTTTGCAGCCTTAGTCGTTTTACAAAAACATGGTCATATATAGCGGAAGATAAACTGTTCCATTGGTTGCCATTTCGATGTTTCCTTTGCAGAGTACGATTCGGCGGTTAAATACTCCCGGGTTGTCCGCATAAGCGTTGTCAAGGGCAGCGTGGCGGTGATAGTCGTTGCCCGACTTGACTTCTATTACAGATAAACCTCCACGGTCTTGAAACACGAAATCAAGTTCCATTCGGGATTTTTTATCGTAATAATAGAGAGGGATGCTACGTTTGACGAGTTCAGCCGCTACTGTATTCTCTGCTACTGCGCCTTCGTTGATCCGAATATCACCGGAGAGCACAGCATTTTGGATGCCATCCATGGTCATAGCACAAAACAATCCGGTGTCCAGCATGTATAGTTTATAAAGGTTGCGTTTCACAGAAAAGGAAAGTGGCAGTTCCAGCGCAGTTGTGTTAAAACAGTGGTAAGCAATTCCTGCATCATGTAGCCACATGGTTGCCTGTTCGTACTTGCGGTTACTGGCGCCTTTTTCCAGGGAAGCCAGTATAAACCGCTTGTTTTTTTTGCTCAACTGTTCTGGAATGGCGTCAAACACGGCTTTTGCTTTGTCTTTCTCCTTACCGGCGTACTTAGCTATATCGTCACGGTAACTGCCAAGAATAATTCTATGCACGCGTAACGTCTGGGAAAAGTCATCATTAGCCAAGAAGGCATTCACCGCTCCGGGCATACCCCCGGCGATCATATACTCGCGGTACAGCTTCATAAGCTGCTCGTGAAGAAAATCTGGGACAGGTTTTGTATTTTTATACGAGTTCTGTGTCGTATCAATCACATCCTGAGTTATTCTCTGCGCCCATAGGAATTCCTCAAAATCCAGCGGAAACATGGCCAGCTGTTCCTCAAAACCAACGGGGTAGGATGATACGTCTTTATTGTTTAGACCAAGGAGCGATCCAGACTCTATATAATCGAATCGCCCGTCTTCTACGAGGAATTTTATTGCCGTGCGGGCGTTGGGACAGCTTTGGATCTCGTCGAAGAATACCAGGGTTTTTCCCTCAATGAAAGGTCCGTATCCCATAGCGGACAGGTTTAGGATAATAGTTCTCGCATCAAGGTTGCCATCAAAGGCGCGTCGGGTGAGAGGGGATTGTTCGAAGTTTATTTCGATAAAACTGTCGTAATGTGCTCTGCCGAATTCACGCACAGAGGTGGTTTTACCAACCTGCCGCGCTCCCTTAACCAGCAGAGCAACTCTATATGGGCTGTTTTTCCACTCAATTAAACGCTCCAAGATCTTGCGCCGCAGCATGTGAATCCCCTCCATTGTTCCTATCATATTCCGTGCTGCAACTTTTTGCAAGTGGAAATAGATTATTGTACAACTTATTGCAAGTGTTTATGTGTAATACTGCAGTATATTTCCATTTTGAGAATGGTGCTTGCTCGTAATCTCATTATCTGCTCCTCATTCAGCAAGGCACAGGGATGCTTTTGTGTAGATCTTCATTTACTGCTATAATAACAAATAGCAATGGATTGAGAGGTGGTGGGAGATGTTAAGTAAGCCGCCATATACCATAACGGTAAAAGCCGCCGATTATTTGACGAGAATTGCGGAAACCGTAACTCGTCTTGAATATGGCCTGGGCTTTAAGCGTGACATTAAGCTTCATCGTAAAAACCGAGTAAGGTCGATCCACTCATCGCTAGCCATCGAGGGCAACACCCTCTCATTGGATGAAATAACCGACGTGATAAATGGTAAACTGGTTGCCGGAAAACAAGCAGAAGTAAAAGAGGTGAAAAACGCATTTGAAGCCTACGATAAAATAATGACTTTTGACCCGTATAGAGTCAAAGACTTTCTGATAGCGCACAAGCTGATGACTGATGGCCTGGTCCAGGAATCTGGTGAGTTTCGTAGCGGTGATGTGGGGGTATTTGCTGATGATGTGGTGGTTCACGTAGGTGCACGCCCGCAATTTGTTCCCCAATTGATAGAGGAACTTTTTGAGTGGGCGAAAACCACAGAGCTGCACCCGATTCTGGAGAGTACAATTGTGCATTGTGAAATAGAGACAATACATCCCTTTGCAGATGGCAATGGTCGAATGGGACGGCTCTGGCAGACACTAATACTTGCCAAGTGGAAAGAGGTTTTTGCCTGGATACCAATGGAGTCGTTGGTGTTTGAGAAAAGATCACAATACTATGATGCATTGCAAAGCGCCCAGAGGAAGAACGATTCTGGTGTGTTTATCGAGTTCATTCTATCCGCAATTTTGGGTGCTGTTGAAGCTCAAGCGAAGCAGATTAGCGAGCCTACTTCCAGTACTGCAAGCGATGAGATAGAGCTTTTGGGTGAGTTCGTAGAAAACGCTAATAAGTTCGTAGAAAGGTTCGTAGATAATGGAACCCAGAGGTCAATTCTCAGACTCATGATGGCCCAGCCGACAATCAGTGCAAAAGGGATTGCTGAAGAAATAGGAATCTCGCCACGTGGCGTTCAAAAGAGTATCAGCGCTTTAAAGAAACGAGGGCTGGTTGAGCGTATTGGCCCTGCGAAAGGCGGACATTGGCTTGTGAAAGGCAGTTTCCCAGCAAAGTCGTGAAAAACGGTGATTTATTGTCATTGCTACGAAAACACCTCGCTATGTCATTCTGAGGGCGAAGCCGGTCGAATAGAT
>Ga0209737_10002210_pt1 | contig 13636 bp, 5 predicted proteins | sample TergutCu122P3_FD_187284 | JGI IMG/M metagenome (GOLD analysis project Ga0209737, IMG submission 187284) | Cubitermes ugandensis P3 segment gut microbial communities from Kakamega Forest, Kenya - Cu122 P3 (SPAdes) (version 2) | ecosystem: Host-associated > Arthropoda: Insects > Digestive system >... | reverse complement strand
ACGAAAGGTAAACAAATACGACCTGTGTTGGTGTTGTTGTCGGCAAAGTTGTTTGGTGAAATTAGCCAAAAAACGTATACAGCAGCTACATTGGTGGAACTGCTTCATACCGCCTCGCTGGTGCACGACGATGTTGTAGATGACGCCAATGAGCGGCGTGGAGCATTTTCGGTATATGCTTTATGGAAATCAAAAACAGCCGTGCTCTTTGGCGACTACCTGCTTGCGCGCGGACTCATGCGATCGGTAGACGACCAGGCAATCGACCTGTTGCGAATTGTTTCTGTGGCCGTTAAGGAAATGTGCGAAGGCGAACTGCTGCAGTTGCAACATTCACGAAAACAGAACATTACACGAGAAGAGTATTTCATGGTTATCCAAAAGAAAACTGCTTCATTGATTTCGGCCTGTACCGAGGCAGGCGCGCAATCGGCAGGGGCTACACCCGGACAGTTGGAGCAGATGCGACAATTCGGCATGTATCTTGGTTTGATATTTCAAATCAAGGATGATCTGTTCGACTACCAGCCTCATGGTATCGCCGGCAAACCCGCAGGAAATGATATAAAGGAAAAGAAATTTACCCTCCCGTTGATCTACGCTCTGCATCAGGCATCACACAGCGAGAAAAAACAGATGCTGCGACTGATCAACAGTTCAGCGCCTGATTCGCAAATATTAAAAACCATTACACAGTTTGTTAATGAAAAAGGGGGACTGGATCATTGTCGCGACACAATGAACAATTTAGCGCAAAAAGCCATCACCATCATCGACGGTTTTCCTTCAAGTGATGTTTCTGTCGCTCTGAAAGAAACGGTAGCGTATACGATCAACAGGGGGAAATAGCAACAATTTCGGGAAACGAACCTTATTTCCCAATCATCATTAAGCAATTAACAAATAAAACTCTTCTTCCGAAATAACCGTCACGCCTAATGCCTCGGCTTTTTTGAGTTTTTCGGGACCCATTTTCTCGCCTGCCAGCACATAGTCGGTTTTGGATGAAATGGAACTTACATTTTTACCGCCGTGTTCTTCAATCATTTTCTTGATATCGTCGCGCGGGATGGAAAACACGCCGCTCACCACGATACTTTTGTTTTTCAATGCTTCTGATTTTGCCTGTTGCTCAATTTCGTCAAGGGCAAATTGCAAACCGGCTTGCTTCAGCCGTTCCACCATGCGCCGGTTTTCAGGCTGTGCAAAAAAGTCAATTACGCTTTTGGCAATACGTTCGCCGATTTCGTCAACGGAAACTAAATCATCGAAGGTGGCTTCTGCTAATTTATCGATGTCGTGAAAATTACGCGCTAATTTTTTGGCGATGGTTTCACCCACGTAACGGATGCCAATGGCGTATAAAGTCCGTTCAAACGGTACATGTTTAGATGCTTCTATACTCGAAAGAATTTTTTCTGCGGTTTTTTCCCTGAATCCAATTTTCTTTTTATTCCCTTCCTCATCGGTCATCACCTTTTCCAATCCAAACAATTGTTCGTATTTCAGTGTATAAAGATCGGCTATATTGTGTACCAAGCCTTTATCGAATAATAATTCGACTTTTCCTTCGCCCAGACTGTCGATATTCATAGCCCTGCGACTGATAAAATGCTCTATACGTCCCTTGATTTGCGGCGGACAACTATTTTCGTTGGGGCAGTACCAGGCTGCTTCACCTTCGTTTCGTTTCAGAATTGCACCGCATTCCGGGCATTGTGCAGTAAATTGGGTGGCCTGACTATACTCGGGGCGTTTATCCATATTCACGCCTATCACCTTGGGTATGATTTCGCCGCCCTTTTCCACGTATACCACGTCGCCCACACGGATATCGAGCAACTGTATCTGGTCGGCATTATGCAGTGTCGCTCTTTTGACGGTTGTTCCTGCCAGTCGTACAGGTTCGAGGTTCGCTACCGGTGTAACTGCGCCCGTTCGACCTACCTGATACGAAATTGAATTCAGGCGCGTTTCTGCGCGTTCAGCCGGAAACTTGTAAGCCACCGCCCAGCGTGGACTTTTGGCGCGCATCCCCAGTTGGCGCTGCTGAGCGAGACTGTCCACCTTAATCACAATGCCGTCGATATCGAAAGGTAATCGGTTGCGTTCGGTAGCCCATTTATTAATGAACTGATGCACCTGTTCCATATTGTCGCAAACGACAACGTAGGGCGGCACTTTGAATCCCCACTCGCGGGCTTTTTGCAGGTTTTCGAAATGTGATGGCGCAGGCAAATTCTCGCCCAGCATGTAGTAGAGAAAACAATCGAGCGAACGTTTAGCCACCTGCGCCGCGTTCTGCATCTTCAATGTACCTGATGCAGCATTGCGTGGATTGGCAAAAGGGGTATCGCCTGTTTCAGCGCGTTCTTCATTCAGTTTGGCGAATACGGTATGCGTCATCATGATTTCGCCACGGATTTCAAATTCTTCAGACCATCCGTAGCCCTGCAGTTTCAGGGGAATACTGCGGATAGTGCGCACGTTGGCCGTCACGTCATCGCCCTGTACGCCGTCGCCTCGGGTAACGGCGCGCAACAGTTCGCCGTTGCGGTAGGTGAGACTGATGGATGTGCCGTCATATTTCAGTTCGCATACGTAACGGAAACTTCCGGCCAGGTCTTTACGCACCCGTTCGTCAAAATCGGCCAATTCCGTTTCGCTGTATGTATTGTTCAGCGAAAGCATTGGGTATTTGTGTGCCACTTGTGCGAACTCCATGTTGAGGTCGCTCCCAACGCGCTGTGTAGGCGAGTTGGGATCAGTAAATTCAGGATGCTCCCTTTCGAGTTTTTCCAACTCCCGAAGCATCATATCATAATCGTAGTCGCTGATAACCGGTTGCGACAGCACATAATACAAATGATTGTGCCTTTCAAGTTCTTTGCGTAACCAGTCGATGCGTTGAGTGATGTTCATCATTTATTTAAAGATTCAAAAAATATAAGATTCAACAAGTAAAGTTATTCATGAGCAAAGATAGTTGAAAAAATGATATCCCCATTCAAAAAATATTTTTGTACTTTTGTATTCCAAAAATTGAAAAACAATTCATGCGTAAAATATTCGTTATCCTATTGATCCTGTTAGCGCTTGTTGCTGTTGGAGCGTCTATCTGGGCTTTATTTTCGAAAACCGAAGAAACGGTTTATGAAACACTTTTCGACGCCATACCGCTTGATGCCGGATTAATCGTTGATATCCGCGATTATGGCGAATTATGCCGTACTTTTCGGGAAAATGATTTGTGGAATGCTCTGACAGGAATATCTTCCATCGCCACAATTTCTGAGGAAATATTTCTGATTGACAGTCTTGTACATCAATACGAACAAGCAGAATCTTTTCGCAATAATATCGTTTTTTCTTTTCATCCTGTGGGTAAAGAAGGAATGCAAAGCATTGGTTTCGTGAAAATGAGCAGCGACCGTGAAGCCCGCAGTCTGACAGACCTGATAAAGGGGCAGTTGGCAGGGAATGCCATTGTGTCTCAACGTTCTTACGACAATGTAAATATTACTGAAGTAACATTCAACGAAAAAAACCGGCAATCCCTCAATTTTTCGTGTGCGTACCGTAGCAGTATTTTTATCTTTTCGCGTTCGTCTATTCTTCTTGAGAACGCAATACGGCATATTGCATCCGACAGCAATATTACATCACAGGGAAAACTTGCCGGTCTAATACGTTCAGCCGGGAAAAATGCTCCGGTAAACATATATATCAATTACAGTCAGTTACCACGAACGGCGCTGACCGTTTTCCACGCTCGCCACCGCAAACTCATGGAACCATTGAAGCGTTTTGCCGACTGGACTGAACTTGATCTGAATATAAAACCCGATTTACTGCTTTTCAATGGTTTTACCGAGTGCAGCAATGATCCGGAGCAGTGGCTGAATATTTTTCTTTCGCAGCCGGCCATACCCAATACCCTTACTGACGCTATGCCATCGCCCACATATACTTTTCTTTGGATGGGGATACGCCACGTACAGCAATATTTCGCCGGCTATGCTCACTATCTCGAACAGCATAAAGAAACAGACCGCAAAAAAGAACTGGATCGCCTTAAAACAACTTACAGGATTGATTTGCAGACTGACTTTGCCGAACAGTTCGAAGATGAGTTAGCGCTGGTATATGCCAATGTGGGGCAGACAAAGCCAGAGAACGAACCGTTTGTTCTTTTCCGCATCAAAAGCACTTCATCGGCAGTCAGTATGATTGAAGAATGGCAGAGCGCATTGAAAAATCGCAATACAGGCGGTATTGATAAAAAGAATATCGCCTTTGACAGACAGCTGTCGTTTACGGTATACAGTCTTCCGTTTGATGTTCCGTTCATCCTTTTTGGCGACATCTTCGCCGGTGGTAACCAGTGGTGCGTGGTTGCTGACAATTATCTGGTTTTCAGCTGTTCGCCCGTCAACCTGCAAAGGTATCTGCACTACACGGCATTACATGCAAGTCTGCAAACTGAAACCGGTTACAGGAAATTGTCCAACCTGTTTTCCACGCGCAGTAATCTGATGTTTTACTGTAACCCTGCGATGAGCGCCGGTCTTTTCGAAAATACCCTGAATGGCGACAGATACAAAGAAATACAGAAAGCGACTGATGTTCTTTCGCAAATGCAGGCGATAGGATACCAACTCAACAGCGCCAGCGGAAAGTTGTACAATAATTTTTTCCTGAATGAGAATGTCCTCAAAGAAGATAAAAATATTCCGGCCGTCGCTCCTGCGGTCACCGGAACACAAACCTCGTGGGAAAGCCTTTTAGATACTGCCATTTCGTTTAAACCGCAACTCGTTAGAAACCACAGTACCGGCGAAACGGATATTTTCGTGCAGGATATGGCCAACAACGTCTACCTCCTGAACAATACAGGACGGATTCTCTGGAAAGTAAAACTTCCCGAACCCATCATCAGCCCTATCTATCAGGTGGATATTTATCGCAACGGAAAACTGCAAATACTTTTCAACACAAGAAAATACATTTATATTATTGACCGTTTGGGAAAATTTATAGATAAATTTCCTATTGCGTTGAAAACACCGGCGGTGGGTAGTGTAGCCCTGTTCGATTACGACAGCAACCGGCAATACCGGATGATGATCGCCTGCGAAGACCGCAAGGTTTATGTTTTCGACAACAATGGCAAACCAGTTGACGGTTGGAGTTTCCAGCAAAGCGAACACCAGCTGCAGACCGACATTTACCATTTTCGCACAGGAAACAAAGATTATATTGTTTTTGCTGATAAGTACCGTGTGTACATTCTCGACCGTCAAGGCCGCACACGTGTTTCCCCTGAATACAACCTGCCTGTGGGAAGGCAAACGATGATCGCCCTCGACCAGCAGCGTTCCCGGCTGGCGCTAACCGATACCGCAGGAACCGTACATTTCATTTCACTCCCCGATGGAAAAATGTCACAGAAGATTATCAAACGCTACCCATCTTCACATTTCTTTGTTTTTCAGGATGTAGACGGCGACAGGCAGTGCGATTTCATTTTTGCAGCGGGCAACCGTCTGGAAGCGTTCCGGCAGGATGGAAAACAAATATTCAGCATCGAAACAGAGGAGCCCATCACAACTCGTCCGTATATTTACGAATTTACAACCAACGATCTGCGCATCGGGATTGTGCAACCGCAGAACAATCATATCTGGCTATACGACAGTAAAGGAAAGGCAAGCAAAGGTTTTCCGCTGAAAGGAAGCACACCGTTCTCTATTGGACGCTTAGACAGGGCGGGAGGCAACTATAACCTGTTTGTTGGAAGTAGAAACAATTTTTTATATAATTATTCGGTGAAATAGTTTTCATAACAATACCGGTTGTAATTTTTCTATTATCTTACGGAAACCTCGTCATCACCTCAAACCCCATCCTGCTGTTATGGTACGGGCAACGCCACTGGTCAGCTTTCACGCCATTTTTGCGGGGCGTTAAATCGGGATTTACATTTCCATACCACTCGCCAAATTCGCGGTCAATCATGTAGGTTTTTATCCATTCCCAGTTGCGCACGGCAGCATCGAGGAATTTTCTGTCGCCGCTGATTTGCCATGCGTTCAGGAATCCTACTATCGTCTCGGCTTGAGGCCACCACGAAAATCTGGCATCCAAATGATTGCCCGACTTCTCATACATCATGGCGCCATTTTCGTGAATACCTTCTTCCAACTGAACAGCAGCAATGTTCACAGCAATGCGTTCTGTGTCTTTCAGAATTTCTTCATCACCCAGAACTTCAGCGGCTTCTACCAGCAACCACGAAAATTCAATATCATGGCCGTAGGAATCAATATCCCGCTGGTTTTGCCAGTCCATGGTCAGGAAAAGATGCTCGTGCCAGGTTTCCTGATTCAGTATTTTGTGCGACATCACATCAATTTCTTCACGCAAGTGCTCCTTTAAACCGTCATCTTTCCATACACGGTAAAGACTTGTAAGCGCCTCAATCACGTGAAGATTGGTATTCATGGTTTTAGGATAATCCAATTCGGGCTTTTCCCATTCCCGGGAGAATAGCGCTTCGCGATTGCGACATTCTACGCAACCAATAAACCCGCCATGGACCGGGTCGTACATGTGTTCAATCATTTTCCGGTAGATAGCGATGGCAGCATCCAAACTCTCTTTATTTCCCGTTGCGCGGTAATGTTCCGACAAACCATATACGGCAAAGGCATTCTGATAGGTATCTTTTTGCATGGACAAAGGTTCGCCGTCAGCAGTTACCGTGTAATATGAACCGCCGTAAACAGGGTCAATGAAATGGTCGAGGAAATAACGCTGTGCTCTGTTGGCCAGCGCCAGATACTGTTCGTCCTTCAATATGCGGTAAGCCGATGAGAACGTCCACAATATACGGGCGTTGAGGATGCCGCCTTTCGGTGCATTTTCTCTAGGCGATCCGTCGAAATTCAAGGTTCCGTAAAAACCTCCGGAAGGGTCGGGAGCATGTTTTGCCCAAAAGGACAAAATATTTTCCGTCAAGTCCTGCACAATCTCCTGTTTGAGTTGCGCTACGATTTTGTCTTCCTCAGACATTTTTGGTGTGCATGATGATGCTACCAATAAAAAAGTAATTGCTAAAAATAGATTTTTCATGATAATTATTTTTTTTGGATTAAGATTAAGTGAAGTGAAATAAATTAAGCAATTTTTCATTTCCCGCCCGCTATCTGCCGTGCTGCCAAAACCAGAAACATGTAATGCGAAGACCCGCCTCCCATCACATATTCCACTTGTTGCCAGAGGTAAGGGAACACTAACAGTTCGGGGAAATCAGGACGGATAAGCGCCGTACCCGATACCACTCCGCCAGGGATATACGACCAGTCGGCGCGATTCAGGCCATAACCTACCGTTGCCGAATTGGCGCCTACACCCGACGCAAATGACTGGGTGTTTGAGCCGGGATGACGCCCCAAAATGAAATCAAGCGCATTATACACTATTTCAGGCCCGAAAATGTCGGGATATGCCCTGTGCAGATAATAATACTGGTATCCGAACCTCTGAATATCCCATCCAGCGCCCCATATACTTGGACGGTACGGCACTCCGTAGGGCGTAGCAGCGCCTTGACGTTCGTACTGTTCCTTCACAGCCGGTAAAGCGTCGCGGATGGCTTTGGTGAATTTAGCGTCGTTCAGCGATTTTTCAACCTGCGCCACATACCACGCCGCCTGACCAATCATACTGACGATAAAATCTGTTTCCGACAGCAAAAAGTCTTTGTATTCCTTTTCGCGCGTGGTCAGGTATAATTCCACAGCCGCCTGTACTTTGGGTAATTTGGCAGTTCTGGCAAAGCGTTGATTGGCGGCTTGCGGCGCCTCTACAGGGGTGTTTTTATAAAGTTCGCGGGCGGCAGCCAATACCTGTACGCTCAAGGTGTCGTTGAAACCTTTCAACACACGGGCGGCGCAAGCCAACTGTGCGGCGGTGGTCAGTTCGCGCGAGGGGTTGTCTTCGGTAAACACCCAGCGGTCGTCGGCATTTCCCTTGATGTTGTCGGTTGCAGCGGCTACATCGCCAAGTAAGACATATTGCCGCAGGCTGTTGCTGATGATGCCTCTGTACAGCCGTCCCAAAGCACGATAACCAGCCACTGCCGACAAGGTGCCGTGTTCAATCTGTTGCAGGAGGTCGTTCTTACCGTCGGGCTGGTGAATTTCGGTTATTTTCGTGTGCTGGTCAATGGCGGTAACATCGTAGTTGACCTTAAATGCTTCAAAGGTCTGCGCTAAAATATATACTTCACCCATCTGCGATTCTATCCGCAAATCGTCGTCGCCGGCGTCGTGCCATCCACCTATATTCAGTCCGGGCACCTTATCGCCCGGATTATATTTGGTCAAAGTAGACGACCCCTGTACATATCCGTCTATGTGATTTAAATTGACTGGCGCCATAAGTGCATCGTCCATGTGGCAGAAATCGTGCCATACACGGTATTTTTCGTTCACCCGCATGTGACACATCTGCACGGGAAGAAAATATTCCAGTACCGGCTGCCAGACGCCCCTGTCGTACACATCGCCGGCAATACGGAAAATGGACGAAGCAGAAGTTCCGTAACGAACCTGATACAAACCTTCCTGTTTGATGCTGGTGAAATCAAACTTCAAATAGTTATAACGCAGAAACTGACCCCATTCTTGTCCGTCAGCGGATAAAACTTCCTGTGCGCCATTTTCTGTTATTTGGTAAAGGGTTGGTCTTTCCCGTTTCGTTTCGCGCCTGTCCAATTCAATAATGGCCACTTTCGGCTGATTGGGATGATAACCTACCTGTGAGGTTTGAACTACAGGCGCATACATCCAGTCGTTGACCACACTGGGTGTAATCACCCATTGAATGGCGCCTTTGGTGGCACCTGCGGGCACTTCGGTGCAAAGCGTGAACCATCCATTGTTGTGGTTCATGCGGCCGTCGTATAATTTCATTACCCCGCCTTTTGTCTCGACGGTGAAGCGGTTGTAAGGGTCGTCGGGCCGCACGGTAAAACGCTTGCCAACGGCATAAGGCTCGGCGATGATGTCGTCGGCGATGATGGGATTGTAGCCCCTGTTATCGCCGGATAAAATTTCCTTGCTTGCTCTGGCATCCGGCAGACTGAAATTCCCGGTATGCAAGTAATTGGATGTGCGAGACAAGGTAGGGCCATTTGGCTGTTCGGGGAAAATGCCCTGCTTGTTGTCCATTATCCAAGGCTTTCCGAACAAAGCGCCCGGGAACAGTTCCATGATAAAACATACCCTGCCAAGAAATTTCTCCGGTACCTGACGGTCCAAATCAACCGTAATTACCACCGATGCGCCTTCACCCCTGACCTGAACTGTGTAGTTAAACACAAAATCAGGATAAATCATCGGGTTAAATCCCCTCAAATGCTTGGAGGAGTCAGGGTAACTCAACGAAGTAGTAATCGTATTCGCTGCTTCGTTTAAATCGCGCTTGCCTTGTTTGGGCAGCGGTTGCCATTGTCCCGGCGTGGGTTCAAACCGAATATCGCCATTGGTGGCCACGCGATTGCCGTGCATGATGATGCTCACACCGCTTTGATGACCTTCGGGATAAATATCGTCGAAAGCCATCACATCCACGCCCCGGTTCTGAAAATAACCGGAAGCAGTGTTTAGTTTAAATTCCTGTGCCTGAAGGGATACATATCCAAACAGTGATAAAAAACATAGAGATAAAATTGATTTTTTCATTATGAAATATGATTTAAAAGGTTAAAAATGCTATTCAGTTGTGATGACCAATTCCTTGCCTCTCTTCAATTCGTCATGCGAAATAAAGAAGCCGTCAATTTTTTGGCCATCGTAGGTTATGTTACTGATTTTCTTTCCGTTGTTTCTTTTGCTGATGGTAAATTTCGTCCCATCCAAATCAAAAACAACCCGGTCGAAAACAGGAACTGTGATAATATATTCAGGGTCGGCAGGCGAAAAGGTGTACAACCCGATGGCATTGAGCGCATACCATGCCGCTAATCCTCCGGAATCGTCCATTCCCGCAAAGGCCAAACCTTCCTTTCCCATGTTGTAGTAATGGTTCATAACGGTATCCAATACAGCCTGACATTTTTCCTGTTTCCCTACAAAATAATACATGTACGCTATGCCCTGCGATGGCTGGTTGCCCGGACAATACTGCCCGATGAACGTGGTCATGTTGTCCGCTTCGTAACCGCCCCACGGAACGATGAACAGCGAATCGAGTTTCTGTTCAAAGGCTTCCTTGCCGGGAAAAAGTCCAATCAGCCCTTTTGGGTCGTGCGGCGCGAAGAAGGTCGACTGCCAGGCGTTGGCTTCGCGGTACATGAAGACATAGTAAGGATAGGCCGGGTCGAAAGGTTTTACCCATTCGCCGTTTTCCCACCGTCCGCGCATGAAGCCAGTCGACGGGTCGAACACATTTTTGTAATTGCCCGAACGCTGCATCATTATTTTGTAATTGTCCCTGTCGTTCAATTCTTTGGCCAAAAGCGCCACAGAGTAGTCGTTGTAGGCATATTCGAGCGTTTTGGTTACAGCAGCTTTTGCTTCGTCGGCTTCGGTCATCACTGTAGGATTTTTCACATTGTTTTCGGCAATCCATCCTTTTTCGATGTATTCGTTGAGATAGGGTCTTGCACGGCGGTTTTCGATGGTAGCGTTGCGCAACATGTAATAATAAGCACTGTCTGCATTAAAGTCACGTAAACCGCGGAGGTACGATCCGGTAATGAACACCGAAGCATGGTCGCCGTGGAAGTAAACAGGCATGAAACCGCTGATTTTTGCCCTTTCGGTGATGGAACTGATGATATCGCCGGTTACTCCGGGCGACAGCATGCCCAACAGTATCAATTTATTCCTGTAATCGTCCCAGAACGCCGGGTCGGTGTAATAATGAAATCCTTTGTTGACCACATTGCGGCGCTGGTCGGTAAATTCGCCGTCGACATCGCTGCGGAGCGCCGGCCAGAGCACCGTGCGGTACAGGCACGAGTAAAACGTTCTTTTCTGTTTTTCGGTGCCGCCTGTCACCTGTATTTTCGACAGCAGTGTTTCCCATGTCCGGTCGGCTTCGTCAGCAACCTGTGCGAAGGATTTGTTTTTCATTTCCGCTTCGAGGTTTTTCTTCGCCTTTTCGACGCTAACAAACGAAAAGCCGATTTTCAATTCCAGAGCGCCATTCCCGTCAGTAAAATTGACGATGGTGTTTTTTTCATTGTTGTTGCTGATGGAATCAATGCTTTTGATGTTGTGGTTGGCTGTCGCATAAAAGTAAATTCTTTCGCCGGAACCCTGCACACCTGAAAATGTATTTTCGTTTTCCTGCTTGAAGTAAAATCTTGTTCCGGCTCGACGGCTGTTGGTGCGCGAGAGGTTGAGCAGCAGTTTTTTGTCGCCGCCTTTGCGGAAGGTGAATTTGTGAAATGCGCAACGCAAGGTGGAAGTCATTTCGGCGTTGATACCGTAACGTTCAAGAAAAACCTGGTAATAACCCGGGCGCGCCGATTCATTTTCGTGGCTGTAACCCGAATGGTAATTGTCAGCAGTGATTTCCCCGGTAAAGGGCAGGATGGGTACATGACCCAGATTCCAATGCCCCATGCTGGTATGAAAAAAGGCATAAATCACTGTATCTTCGTACTGGTAACCCGACCCGCTGCCAAAACAGGTGACGGGAGTAACCTGTACCATGGCGTTGGGCAGTGTAGCGCCGGGAAAAGCCTCGCCACCCCACGCACGCAGGGGGTTGTTGTGGTGACGGAACGCAGGCACAGACGAAGGCTGGTAGCCAAGGTCGATGCTGTCCCACAATGTGGTAGTACCGATAAAAGGATTGACATAACCGGTAAGTCGCTGGGGAGCCGGCGAACAACCGATGAGCAATGCCAGAAAGATGGCCGGAATGAAGTGTGTTTTATTCATGTGAATTAAGGTTTGGTTATCATTTGGAAAAGACTGACAAAAGTACAAAAATTTTATATATTTCTTTTTTTGGGTGGGATGAGAAATACATCTGTTTCAATCCACATTTCGCTAACTTCGGGACTTCCAAAGCATTGTGTGTACATGTTCTCTTCTACCCACATTTCCTTCCCTGCGGGAAGGCGCAACGCGGTCAATTAATTTAGTTGAATAACTTTTGATGCAGTTGCCCTGAAATGCAATACGTTCGTCACCGTTTTTTGCACGTTCGTCAAAATTATACAAATTATCTAATCCGTTTTGCAAAAAAACGAAACAAAATTACAAATTTGCTGTATCTTTACGCGTTAATTATAATCATTTGTCCAATCCAAAAAAAAACTCTTTTCGAAAGGTAAAATGGTGTATAATAAATAATTGAGATAAATAATTGAGCTTGTAGCTCTTGTTCTCTCGAACTCGAAATCTGGTAAATTTCTTCCGAGAATAAGATGCGAAAGGTTCACGTCTTCGGGCGTGAACTGTTCGTGTTTATTTGGGAGAAACGGTTTACCAGAGCCAGAGTTCGAAAATAAGCAATCAACGAACAGTTTCACGCTTTTTTCGTTGGGTGCATTTGAAAATCAGGAAATAGTAAATCAATCATTATCAATAGTTTAAAAAATCATTAAATCAATTTTCAACCATGATAAAGCAATTTTTTTGCATCATTACTGCCGCTGTGTTTTTTACGGCTTTTACACCCTGCAATGCTCAGGGAGAAAACAACAACCATAAATGGTTGCTCGAAGGTTATTATGATAGCAATGGAGAGCCTATAGAAAGATATGAATACGATGCCTATGACCGCATTAAGAAAATATTATTCGGTAATCATTTTCGACCTGAAGAAGAATTCGCGGTTTCAACTTTGACCTATAACAGCAACGGGGAGTTGGTGTCTGTTTCTACAGTGGGGAATAAATATGACAGAGAAGAAACAATATACTTCACTAAAAATGGGAACCGTATCACAATGGTTGATGACTCATACACGTGGTATATAGAAATCGATAACGAAGGACTTCCCTTAAAAGTTGTAAAAGAAGCATTTGAAGAAAAAAACGAATCATCTTACTACTTATATTACTATGACAATGGCAATATAATTAAGATAGAGTCAATTGATGAAAGTGAAGGGGGTAACCTCAAATGGACTCGTACTTATACCTACGACAATCAAAAAAGTCCTTTATATTACTGTAAAACGCCCAAATGGTATCTGGTTGCATTCGAAAGTGATTATGTGTTTTGGATGCTATCCAATAACCCACTTACAGTTAAATTTAGTAGTGATACCTATAATTATCTTGAAGAATACCTCTCCTCTTCATACGATTATACCTACGATACTGAAACGGGGTTTCCTTTAACCATTTCGGGGGATGAGTACGCTGAAACGATGCATTTGAAATACATAAAAGAAACAGATAATAAATCCGTAACAGGCGTTTCGCTCAATAAGACCACACTTGCACTCGTAGAGGGAAAAAAAGAACAACTGACTGCTATCATCGAACCAACATACGCCATCAATAAAGCAGTGACATGGAAATCGGATAACGCCAATATTGCCGCAGTAGATGCAACGGGTATTGTTACCGGAGTAGCAAAGGGCACAGCCATAATAACAGTTA
>Ga0209737_10002209_pt1 | contig 13639 bp, 26 predicted proteins | sample TergutCu122P3_FD_187284 | JGI IMG/M metagenome (GOLD analysis project Ga0209737, IMG submission 187284) | Cubitermes ugandensis P3 segment gut microbial communities from Kakamega Forest, Kenya - Cu122 P3 (SPAdes) (version 2) | ecosystem: Host-associated > Arthropoda: Insects > Digestive system... | reverse complement strand
AAACTACGATAAATATCTAAAAAACAGCAAGTTACAAATGTTAAAATGCTGTTTTTTAGAATTTACCGCCACAAATAAGCCAGAGATTTCCCGAAATTCGGCTATTTGTTCAGATTCGGATTTGCGCCAAATTTTAATCGAAATAACACACTAAGGCACAGTAGATTACAAATGCCAAAGTGTTGTTTTTGGTTCTTTTTTTCGTAAAAACGCCACAAAACTTTTTTTTATGCTGATTATGCAATTAGCGTAAAAAAAAATGCCTACACATCAGATTTTTACAAACACTGTAAGCAGTATAAACAGTTACCTTCCGGCAGTTCTGAAAGAATATAGGTCGAGATGGGAAATTGAGTATTACGTTTTGCATCCGCAAACTAAAAAACTTACCCGAAAGCAGATAAAAGTATCACGCATAGTTTCGCGCTATTCGCGAAAAGCCGATGCTCGCAGGCACGTTGGCGCAATGGTAAATGCGATAAACATAAAACTTGCCGGTGGTTGGAATCCGTTTTTTGAGGGTGAAGATGCTCGAATGTATGAGAAACTAACAGTTGTAGCAAAATTGTTTGTCGAAAACCGAAAAAAAGAATTGCGAAAAAACACGATTCGCAGTTACGATTCGTTTGTGAATGCACTGACGGAATGGACAAACAAGAACTGCCCCGATATTTACGCATCTACTTTTTCGCAAAGTCAAGCAGTGCGCTATATGGATGATTTGTTTGCCCGAAAACAAACCGGAATCACTACCTACAACAACCATATTAAAATGGCACGCGCCCTGTGGAATTGGATGAAAGAACGATGCTACACCAAGCAAACCCCTTTTGACCACATTAAGCCGAAGCCGAAACAAAAAAAGTCGCGCATATTAATTCCGCTCACTACCAGAGTGCTGATAAAAGAGCATTTGCAGCGCGAAAACCCGCATTTTCTTTTGATTTGTCAGTTGGTTTACAACTGTCTGATACGTCCGAATGAAATAAGTCAGTTGCAAGTAAGGCATTTGAATTTGAGCGAAAAATACATACAGATACCTGCCGAAGTAGCCAAAAATCACAAAACTCGCCTGTCTGCCATTACACCCGAAATATCGGCACTATTCAAAGAATTGAAAATTGATAAATTTCCGCCCGATTATTATTTGTTTGCGGGTGATTTGAAGCCGGACAAAACGCCTGCCGGAAGTCAGCGATATGGCAAAGAGTGGGATAAACTACGAAAAAAATTAAACCTACCTGCCGAGATGCAGCTTTATTCATTTCGTGATACCGGTATATTTGATATGTTGAAGTCGGGCATTGACGATTTGAGTGTGATGCAACACGCCGACCATTCGAGCCTTGATATTACGACAATCTACGCAAATCATCACGATGCAAATTTGATTGAAAAAATATACAGTAATGCACCGAAGTTTTGAAACATGCCGGTAATTCTTTACTTTTTATTGTACTTTCGTTCAAATTCGAGTTCTTCCATGTGGTCAGCGCGCAACTGCCTTGACACCGTGCGAAACACTGTTTCGCCAATGTATTTGCGATTTTTCGGTTCTATGTACTTGTGTACATATTGATTGTATCCTGTTGCAACTAATCTGTCAAACTCGGCAAGCGTGATGATTTTGTTTTTGTTTTCTTTGATGCGCTTGCAAACTTTGTTGTAAAAATCCCCTGTGTTGCTAAGTACAAGGTAAATCTCGTAAACCAAATCGTTTTGGATTGATTTTTCTGATTTTGTTGTTTTTTTTCTTTGCTTTTTCATTGTTTTTCTCTCCGTCTTTTTTCTCTTTCTCTTTCTTTTTCTATCTCTTTTCGTACTCTTTTTTCTACGTCAATCCGTCTATAGCGAGGTGTTTGGTCGTTATTTATCTTGTTTAAGTAATCCAAAAAGTGAAAAATACTCAAATCTCCAGACCATTCACTTTTATTGTAACACCTTGCCATGCCTGCCCATAAATTATTAAATCTATGGGAATCCTGCCACTTCATTTTTATCACATCGCTCAAAGTTATTTTCTTTTTTTTTGATGCGCCGGCTTTAGTAGGTTTTTTGCCCAATTTGACAATCGGTTTTTTTTTCATAAACTACCTCCTTTTTTTTGGTGTTGCAGTTGCACGCCTAAATCTAATTTTCTTTTGTTTCGGTTTGTGGAATAGCGACTTCGCCGCACGTGAAATGGCTTCGGTTTGCGGCATATTGTATTTTACAACCGTTACGGTTTTGGTTGTTTTACCCGCGTTTTCGCGGATAACTTTTGCTTTGGCTACAATTTTTTTTAATTTTACTAAGCCTTTGTTCGGTTTTTTTGTCATAATATTTCGGTTTTTAAATTTTTAACTGCTTTCTTGCTATCCAAAACACACCGCAAAGAAAAATAAACATTGCAATTAACACTCGTAAGCGCGGTCTTCTGTCCGGCTTGGTTATCGTGGTTTCGGTTGTTTCGGTCTTGTATTCTTGTGTGATTGCAAGCTGTGTTTCGGTTTCTTCTATATGTTCTGTCCGCGCTTGGACTTCATGCGCTTGTACCTGATTGGTGCGCTGTGCTTGGTAGCTTATTCGTATTTCGGTATCAATGCGAGGTTGTTCCGGCACTGTATTGTCGAATTTTACGATGTGAATTTCAAGATTTTCGTTTTTTTCAACCAGCTCTACAAGCGTTCTTTCGATGTTTTCTGCTGTTGTCGTCGCCCATGCACGCTCAACTGCTTCGATTTGTACGGTTTCGGTGTGTGCTTGGCTTATGGTGCGTCTTGTGCTGCACGAAAGCAGTGCAAAAATTAGAGCCGAAAACAAGAGTATTTTGTTAAACGCCTTCATTTTTCTCTGGATTTAATTTAGTTAGCATTTCATCAAGCGTATTGTCTTTTTTCAGTATTTTTATTGCTGCATCAATGACTTTTGCTGTATCAGCCACTTTTGCTTTTTCTTTTTCTTCCGACTTCTCGAATATTGATTTAATTTCGATAAAGCAGATAAAAACAGCAACAAAAAATGTAAGTATCGGAAGTATCGGAATTGCCAGCGCAACGCCTTGTGTTCGCAGCTCGAATATTGCCAGCATTTGTATTATATCCACAACGGTAAATGCCAGCATAAGAATAAAATAGCGTTCTAATTTACTGATAGTTTGGCGCAAACCATACGAACTGATGTACTCTTTTCGTTTTTTTGCCTTTTTTATCCCACTTCGCAAATCGAGCATTGTAACCACAAACACAAGCACAAAAAGCACTGCCCAAATCAGAGCCTTAACGCCAAGATAATTTAAAAAATCTGTAAGAATGGTCATGTTTTTGTGATTTTTAGTTTTTTTCTTTTTCTTCCTCGTCCTGTTCGATTGGGTCGGTCTGTTTTTCCTGTTCCTGCGGTTCTACAAGCACCGCTCCATTGTCCATGTCGAAAACACCGAAATTTCTCTGTCCTTCTTGTTTTGTTTGATTTTTATTTGTTCTCATAATTATTTTAGTTTGTGTTGAATATTAAGTGTTGTAAAGTAAAAATAAATGTAGTGTCTTTACCACTTACTCCACCTATGTTCCTTAAAAGTGCTTGTTTTGGAATATAAATCTTTTTCGGAAAGTCTCTTTTAAGTTCAATAAACATAGTTGTGTTTAGTGTGTAACCTCTTAGATTGAGTCCAGACTGAAAGCCCAAAGGTGTGTTAAGCTCAGTGTCTATGCAAATTTGTTGTGAATGTACTGAGGTAGCGTATAATACTTTATTGTTCTCGAATAAATGACTTATCTCTATGCTTCCGAGATGCCAAACTCGAACTATTTCTGTACCTGATAGGTGAAAAATTCTACTAACGCTTGGCGAAAACTGATTATTTGACCTGGACATATAAACGTTACCGCTTGAACTTTCAAAAAAAGTATGTAAAATACCAACATCTATAAAAATTTGAGTTGCAGTTGTGCCTGATAGGTGTATTATATTCCCAGATGAGGTAGGTATAGCTGCATAAACATTACCTTTTGAGTCCTCAAAGAATCTATTAAAATTATCACCAGTATTCCAAATTCGAGTTGCAGTTGTGCCTGATATGTGTAAAATACCTGCATTTGCTGTTGTAGAGCCTACATAAACATTACCTTTTGAGTCCTCAAAGAAATTCCTCCAATTAGTGCTGAATGTCGTGATTTGAGTTGCAATTGTGCCTGATAGATGTAATATGCCAAAGTTTGCTGTTGTAGAGCCTACATAAACATTACCTTTTGAGTCCTCAAAGAAAGGGATAATTCCTTGACCTATATCCCAAATTCGAGTTGCAGTTGTGCCTGATATGTGTAAAATACCTGTGTTTGCAGCACTACTGTTTGCATAAACATTACCTTTTGAGTCCTCAAAGAATCTCCAACTATTACCAGTATCCCAAATTCGAGTTGCAGTTGTGCCTGATATGTGTAAAATACCTGTGTTTGCAGCACCGGTACTTACATAAATATTCCCCTTTGAATCCTCTAAAGGGTTATCCCACCATCCATTGTTTTCATCCCAAATATTTGTAACAATCATACCATTTAAGTGCCAAATATCTCTATTATTTACCCCGAATATATAAACATCTCCATTAATTGTTTCTCTAAAATTACTCCAACCAGCACCTGTATTCAAAATTTGAGTTGCAGTTGTTCCATTTACTATAAAAAGACCGGTGTCGGAGGGTGCACCCATATAAATATTACCTTTCGAGTCCTCAAAAAAACGAAATGAATGCCTCTGAACTGGAATTTGCGTTACTGTTTTCCATTTTATATGCTGTACAAACATATTACCCTGAGTAGTATGTATATAAATATCACCCTGAGAACTTTCAAAGAATATCCCAAAATGATTACCTGTGCGCACAATCTGTTCAAACTCTTTCGTCTCTCTATCAAAACACCAAACGCCTGAATTAGTATTTGAATTTCCAATATACAGCAAACCATTACTTGCTGCAAAAATATGATTAGTCCCTGTTCTTAAAACCACAGGCAATTCTACTTCATCCCAATCATCGCTTGGAATGTACATCTCTCCATTATGTGTGGGAGAACCACCGATTTTAAAATTTGAATAAACACATGACATTTCTTGCAAAGCCTGCGAAGCGGGCATTGCTTCTCCATTAATTTTGATACTACTCGAAACGCCACATCTTGCGATTTCTCTGTTGGTTGCTTTCATAAAGAAAATCACAGTACTATCACTTTCAGTAGAATAAACATCGCCATAACCCAAATCGTAAGCCGGCGAAGTTTCCGACTGTATGCGTAATGTTTTTGTATTGTCGTTTGTTGTTATTGTTATCATAGTTTTATGTTTTTTTTATGCAAAATACATTTTTAACTCATCGTTTCGGCGATTTACCAATCCGTTTAATACCACGCCACTGGCTTTGTTCCATCGGCGGAACTCGTCGGCGATGGTCGGGTCATCGGGATTTGCAAGTACTTTCCGGCGAATGGTGCTTGTGGCAAATGCACCTGCGCCTATATTGAATACGAAAGACACGAGCGCATCGAATTGATTTTGGGTGAGCTCTACATTGAGATTTTGAACCGGTGGCTCGTGCCTGCGGATGTCGGCTTCGAGTAGTGCATCGGCTTCTGCTCGCGTGATGGTCATTCCTTCTCTTACGTGTGTGCCTGTGCTTCCGTATCCAATAGTCCAAACCTTTGCCGGACACAAATAAGCTGTAAGGCGTAAGCCCTCATGTTTTTTGATGAGCGATTTTCCGTGTTCGGATACTCGCATTGTTCGTGAATTGAATTTCATATTTCGTAATTTTTTTACTTTTCTGTTTGAGAAATACAAAAACAGCAAGGCAACTGCAAAGAGTCCGGCGAATAAAGCCAAATAAAACAGCCATTTTTGTTTTGCAATTTTTGTCATAATAAAAATGTCCAACCTTTATTTTGGGCATCTTCTTTTGTTATTATTCTCGTTCCGAATAAAGCGTGATATACTTCTTCGGTATTTCTGCCAAACACTCCATCCACAACAAGTTCGTGCAAATCCTGTCCCAAAAGTGCGCCGTATTGATGTTTTGGTTGCCGTATGAATAAATGAAAATCTTTATCCAGCATTTGATTCAATACAATTTGCAGTCTTCGCACGCGCTCGCCTGTACTGCCTATTTTGAGCGGAAAAAAATCATCTGCACGTGGCGAAATCGGAATAAACACATCCAAAAGCAATGAATCTTTTTCGGATGTTATTTTTCGCTTCCGGTTGCGAATAAACAACAAGCTGATGACGATAATGACAACAATAACTATTGCTGTTGCTGCAACTGTCAACGCAATATTTTTGTTTGATTTTTTCATATTCTAAATTCTGTCAGTTCTATATCAACGCTTTTTCTATAAGGCAAAAGTTCTATTAAGCCAAAAAATGTGGGAATCCCGAACAAGGGCGGAAACTTTTTGCCGGCTCGTTTGTTATCGCTCAAATAACTGCGCATATTGGCTGCGTAGATATTGAGCAAAATGAATATCACTACCAATGCTACAATTGCTCCTGCTGCTGAAAAAATGACTTTCTCTTTCATATCTTTTTCATTAAAAAATAAATCACTATCGGCACAATAACTGCTACCGACAAAAATATGATGGTTGTGTGTGGCAGATTGATGTTAATGTCTGCACCTACGCTTGCAAGGTTTTTGTTTTCGTTCATTTTGTTCTATTTTTTTGGGTTCGCCACTGAAAAAACTTAAATCTATGTTTTTTGAAGTCAGAATTTCGTTTATACGAAGCACTTGGTTTCGGGTTAATTTCTTTTGAATCCAGCGTGCCATCGTCCAACTTTCGCGCACGCCGTAAATAACAGACAATTGCATTACATCACTGCGTGTGTTCAAGGCTTCAAAAACTTCATAAGCCGCTTTTGGTTGTACAAATACACCTTTTAGAGCGGTATAGAGTTTGCTTGCGAGCAAATGAAACTGCGCATCGGTAAGCGTCAATTTACTGCGGTCTATTTCCGAGTTAGCAGAATTAACTACTCTGCGGTTTCTGACCTTTTTCTCAATCCATTTCCACAAAGCCATCAGAATAAGAATCACAACAATAGCAGCTATCGAAATAGCTACATATTTGACCGCTTTTGCTTTTACGTTCTTGGTGATACTCAGTGCGCTGTAAATTTCGTTTGTTTTCATTTTTTTGATTTTAATGTATCGAATAAGTTCTATCTACAAGTTCCAAGCGCGACATAAAGGCTTTTGAAGCTGCTACGATTCTTTGTTTTTTACTGCTGCTTGTTATCCACGCTTGCCAATTTTGACGGCGGGCATCGGATAAGAGCGTGCGCTTGTTGGCTATTCGCCAATCGTGCATAAGCTTGCCGATTTCGGCATCAGTCCAACGGTTTTTTCCTGTACCGCCTAAGTCTTCGTACAGTGTTACATCATTGTAGTGCGAACGCATTGGCGAATTGAATCCGGTTTTTATTCTTCCGCCGGCATTGGCTATTTTTCTGATTTGTTCGGCTGTGTAAATCCACACAATACCCGATTTTGTTGTTATTGTGTGTGCGCCTGTTGTATTATTATTGCCTGTTTCTGTCAGCTTTTCCTTTTCTCTTTCACGTTCGGCATTGGCTTCAGCTTGCGCCTGTTCCTTTGCTTGCTGTGGTTTGAGAATAAGGAAATAAACCAGCAAAATAATCGCGACTATAATCAACAATTTCTTCATTTTCAGCGTCTAAATGCTAAAATCAACACCAATATCCAAAGTACACAGACCGAAACGCATAAAAAACACTGCGTTCGGAACATTGCGTTTGTCAAAAACACATCAGCAACTTGCGCACCGGCTTTGTGTTTCGGTGTGTTATTGTTTTGTTTTTTGGTTCTTGCCGAATTTTCGGGACGACAGTTGAACGAGTTCCAAAAAACAGCATTTATATCTTGTTCTGTTCTCATGTTAAACTGCTATTTTTGGAAGATTCGGAACTTTAAATAATTGCTTTTTGAAATGGTATGCAATGTAAATTGCAAGCAAACAGCCCACAATAGCCGATACAGCAATAATGGCACGTTGATTTCTGTGCCAGAATGATTTTGCAATGCGGTACTCGTCCGGATTGACGGCAAAAGCGGGATTGTCGGTTCGTGCAAGTGCTTTTTTTGCATACCAATTACCGGATGCGCCCTGCCAAAAGGTGCTTGGCTGTCCGGCTGCTGCCGAAATGTGTAGTGGTTTCATATTCGTTATATTTTACTTTTTTGTTTCGATAAAATGATAAAAATTACAATGCCGATAATTGTAATGGGCAACACTACCGAAGCCGAAGCTGATGTGAGCATTGCACGATTTGTTTTACTTAACTGCTTATCTCTTTCAATTTCGACGGCAGACTTAAAACCAAAAACCTGCGCTACCGTGTTGCCTACTGTCGAGATTGCGTTGCCTACTGTTTGCACCAACGCTTGCATTGTCATCGGGTCCATGTTACAAAAGATAAATGATTAAAATTACCGCTATAATGACAACCATCGTTGTCTGCGTTTCTTGTTGTTTCAACAGATTTTCGCCGGCATAAAAGGTTTGGCTCAACAATGTGTGCGCCTGTGCGCGAGTGTATTCGGCTTCGGCTTGCCGTTTTGCTGTCTTGCTCGGTGTTTCAAACAGTTTACCGAGAAAAGCATCCGATTTGCCGGTATAATAATCATTTAATACTTTTTGCGCTACCTTGTTTCCTCGTTTTGCATCCCACTCAAAGGCTCGAATTTTTAAAGCCTTCAATCTTGGTGCAAGTGTTGGATTATCTTCGCTCAAAACTTCTTCCAATGATTCGAGGCATTGCTTTAAACTCCGAAACTCCGTACCGGCTAATTTATCAAAAGCATACGCATCGGCTTTGATTTCGTCCGGTGTGTCGAGATGGTAATGTCCCATTTCGTGCCAATACACAAATTTTTGCTGAAAGGGTGTAAGCGTTTGCAGTATGTCGGGATTGAGATACAAAATGCCGAGTGCGCGGTCAATCGCTGCCGGACTGTTGCCGATATGTGTAGTGTGAACTACCTGCATCGTTTATTTTTTTAATGCAATAATCGCTACGATAACACCTACAACTGCCACTACGCCGATAATCGCGTACTGAAAAATTTTAGCACGCGCCACTTCTGCCTGTGCTATTGCGCCGGCTGTCATCGCATCGGCTTGTTTGCCACCCCATTTGAATTGGTTTAATTGCGTAAAGCCGCCAAGCAAAAAATTGGTGCTTGTTGTAAACCAATCAAATGCACTTGGTTTTGTGCCGGTTGCGAAATCGAGCAGTCCATTTTCCATCGCTTCGCGAAATGGTCTGTTTTTCATTGCATCTCCAACGAGTTGAGCGTATGCAGCCATAAAAGCCGGATTGCCGGCAAATTCACATACCAAGTCCGCTGTCAAGCGGTCGCGATGCCGTCCATAATCCGAAACCAAGACTGAAAGTGCTTTTTGGTCGATATACGGATAAGACAAACGAATGTATTTTTCAATTTCTTTTTTGTTCATTTTTGCTTCGTTTTTTTGCAAAATAAGCCTCAAATGTTCGCACAAAAGAGGCTTATTTTTTTTCGGTTAATGAAAAAAGTGTTTAATTCATTCGTCTGCCTGCCTCTTTGAGCAAGAACGCATCATTGCGAACTGCGCCCGTAAAGAACGACAAATCGACATCGCTGTTTGGTGCAACGGTAACAATCCAACAAGTTTGGTCGTCGAGCTGCAAACCGTTTTTGATTGGAATTGACACCAAGCTCAAATTGTCACTTGAACGGCGATAAATTTTTGGGGAAAGCATTTCCGAGCCGAGTTTACGGAAGGTGCTCAATTTGAAAATCTCAATCGGCTGCGAGAACTGCAATTCGTTCGACGAACTTACTTGAATTTCGGTAACGCGTGTTGGGTTGCGTTGAAAATGACGCTGTGCGTGCGCCAAGCCACGACAATCAACCGTAACATCGTCTTTTGTGCCTTCGGCTGCGATGGCATCAACGGTTGTGCCGGCAATGTCTTCGATTTCTTTTACCGAAATTAAATTGCCCGGAAATACAGCAATGCGTTTCGCTTTTGCTGCTGTGTTTTTGATTGAAACGGTTTTAATCAAACCGTTTTCTGTGGTGTCGAAAAAGTCGATACCGGTGAAACGTGATTGATTTCGGTTTGCTACTTCTTTGCGCTCTTGTTCGAGCGTTCTGCCATCGTAGCGGTCAGTTAATTGATTTTTTTTCATATCGAATGAGTTTTAATTTTTTGAGTTGTTTTCTTGTATTGATTTTCCCGAAAAAGAGTGTACTGTTCTACGTGCATTGTCGTTTTTGTCGAAATACACAGTTTTCACAAGTTTGTTGTTTCGGTCGAAATACCTGATGGTGTAATTGCCATCGGAATCGGGACCTGTTCTTTCTTCGCGCAACTTTGAGCCGAAAAAAAGTTTCCACGCTACAATCGCAAGCACAATCAGCACTACGATTATCAGCACATTTGCAAGTTTAATGTTTTTGAAGTTCATAAGTTTTTAGTATAGTTTGTTAATGAATTATCAGTTTAAAAGAGGAGTATTGTTTGTGCATAAAACTTTCCAGAGTATGCCGGAGTTTCCCCCTCTCTCCTCTTTTTTTTGTCCAGCCCTCTTCGAGCGGACTTTTACCCTGTGAGCCAATTATTCCATGACTTTTCACCTGACTGCGGAACTTGTGCTTCCACCTTTCGCCGTGCCGGTGCTCTTGTGTCCTTGCCCGGTGCGTTTCGCGCTACTTTGCGTTGGTTCTTGTCCAACTTGGCGGTGGTCTTGGCGGCGGGTGTTCTGCCACCCGTCCGACAGCTTTCTGTTTGCGTTTTTTTGTTCTGGCAGTTTCGCGGCTTGCCGCTCATCAGAGGTAGGGCAAAAATAGAGTAGTAGGAAAAATTGCGCGAAGTTTTGTGTAGTTTTGTGTAGTTTTTTGTAGTTTTGTGTAGTTTTGTGTAGTCTTTGAGGCATAAAAAAGCCCGAAACTGAATTTGTTTCGGGCATTTTTGAGTAGGGTTTTTAATGGAGAAAGAATTTATCTTTTAATCGGTTTCGCGCGTGATGGATATATCGGCTGTTAGTGGTTTTTTCATACCACACATCCAATCTCCTGTATTATCAGGTTTGCAACAACATTGTTGTTTAAGATTTGCAACCGGTATTCGCCAGCATTTTGGCTGACTGATACATTTACTTTTCTTTTCCCGTCGAAAAGATTACTCAACGTTTCGTTGATTGACTTCCGAACATCGCCTGTTCCTTGAAGTCGTTGGAAGATTTTTGTTTCCATTTTTGAGAGTTTTAAGCATTTTGTACAGAAAAACGGCTGTACATTTTCCGTTGCTTAAAACTCTCATGCTAACATAAAAAATTTCGGACAATAATACAGCCGTCTTAGATATAGATACGGCGGGGCATAAAAAAAGCCCTATGATATTTGGGCGACTTTGTCGCAATAAGAATTTTAAGCGTTGCAAAGATAGAAGTTGTTTTTGAATTGACAAAAAAAAAGAGAAAAATTTATAATTATTTTTTTTGTATGTTGAAAAACTTGTATATTTGCACTTTAATTATCAAACAACATAATATTTTAGTTTATGCCCATAATTTATGAATATCTTGGTTTGATTTTCAGATTTTATTCAGAAGACCATTATCCTATTCACGTTCACGTTCAACGTGGAGAATTTGAAAACATTTACGATTTGGTTATTGTTAATAATATGCTTGTTGAACTCAAAAAACGCAAAAAAAGAGGCAAAGAACATTTGTCGAAAAGCGATGCAAACAAAGCAGAAGAGTTTATTCGCGAATACTACCAAAAAATAATTGATAAGTGGACAGATTATTTTGTTCGCAATATTCCTATTAAGTCAGTCAAAATAACAAAAAAAATATAAGATGAAACACATTTTTATTGAAAATGCGAGTTATTTGAACGATTTGTCGGTAAGATTAAATTTCAACGATGGGACTGTGCGAGATATTAATTTTGCACGGTTTCTAAAAACGCGTCCACACCCGATGCACAACAAGTATATCAAATACTCTAATTTTAAAAAATTTCGGATACAAGACGGCAATATTGTGTGGGGAAACAATGCGCTCGAATTTGATATGTGGAATTTGTATAAAGGAATAAATCCTTAATTAAATATACAAACAAAAAAACGCTCGCATCCCTGCGGGCGTTTTTTACAATCAATAATCTAATTAAAGTACGCAAAATGCCACTAACTCTCGGTATATTCTACGATATTTTGCCTTAAAAATTCGGTTTGGCGTGGTGTGAAAATTTGTTGTTTTTTTCGATAACCCATCGCTTTCAGTTCGTCCCAATAATCCACATTGCACCATCGGCGCACAGTGCCGATACTGACATTGCACATGTATGCTAATTCTGATTTTGAAAGCGTTTGTTTCAAAATTGAAAATTGAAAATTGAAAATTGAAAATTGAAAATTGAACGGTTCATTTTTTAATTTTCTTTTTTCAATTTTGATTATGTGAATTTTATTATCTCAAAATAATGCGGATTTTGTACCGCTTTTTTGTTTACTCGTTCCTGCGCTTCTGCCATTCGGTCGAAATCCTTCAAACAGTTTTTACGCCGTGCGATATTGTCGGTTGTGCGAAAAAGTATAATTTCAGTTGCAAAGGTAAAGAACACAGGTGGCACTTCGTTAAATCCGTGTCCAACAGCAAACACATCAACCATTCGTTGCCGACGGCGGATGATGAGTTGCCGGATTCGGTCATCGGTAGTGGATGATAAATAAGCGCGACAATCATCGAACACCAAAATTCCTTTTTTGAAATGTTCCAAGCGGTCGAGTGTGCCGTTGCGCTTTGCCGGATTAAAGATGTGCCGGCGCGTACCGGTAAAATTGAAACAGGCTGCGCTGTTCAATTCTACGGCTTCGGCTTGCTGCCACTCAATATCATCGGGCGTGATAACCAATGCTTTTTGCTTGCTTTTTTGCAATATCTCGCGTAGTAGCGTGGTTTTCCCGGTCCCGTTTGTGCCGAGTATGATGGTTAGTTTTGCAGGGCGTTCTTGTACTTGTGTCATTTTTTATTGTTAAAATCATCGGGCGCAAATAATGCCATCGACAACGCGATACAAAACAGAATCCACACCCAAAATTGCCACATTTCAATCATTTTTCTTCCGGTTTTTTATTGTTTCTCTCCGTCAACTCCAACCTTGCACGCAGGCGTGCAATTTCTTCATCCTGCTGTTCGGCACGCCGATTGGCTTTGCGAAGCTGCAAGGCTACCACCGTTTTGCTTCCGTAAATGGAAAGTATCAGCAACATCAAAGCCACTCCGGGCGGAATATCACCGCCTTTGAGTTTCACGTATGCTGCAAAGGCTTCTTGTAATTGCTCTTTTTGGCTTTCGTCTGCTGCAAAAGTTTCGGGTTTGTCGCCGGCAACAAATGCCAATGCGCCCGAAATGGCACTGTCGAGCGCAATGGTCAGAATCGATGCCGATGCGTTGGCTACGCCTGCCGATGCCTGCAGTTTTTTCGGAAGTCCGTTATCAATTTCATCCGTTTCTATCTCTCAATAGTTCGTTATAAAAATTAGTATATTCACGCGGCAATTGTGCCGAACAATAATAGTTCTTTGACTTT
>Ga0209737_10002208_pt1 | contig 13641 bp, 7 predicted proteins | sample TergutCu122P3_FD_187284 | JGI IMG/M metagenome (GOLD analysis project Ga0209737, IMG submission 187284) | Cubitermes ugandensis P3 segment gut microbial communities from Kakamega Forest, Kenya - Cu122 P3 (SPAdes) (version 2) | ecosystem: Host-associated > Arthropoda: Insects > Digestive system >... | reverse complement strand
TGCTCCCGCCATTCCTTCGCGGTACGGATTTTATTGGCGTTCGCGGTTGTCTCGATGTTTTCGCGCCGGCAGCAAACCACGCGGTCTATCCGGCTGTTGAAATCATAATCCGGGTCGTATACCTCCCCGTCGAATGTTTCCCCTGTGTAAACGTGCCACTGCATCATTATGTGGCCGCACTCGTGCATACCTGAAAACAAAGCGAGGCTCTCTTTTCCGTCCCGCATGACGGCGTTGTCGATAATCACCGTCCGGGCGGGGACGGTGACTTTTGTGACGCAGTCGTTTTCCTCGTCGAAAACCTTTACCCTGTCCTTCTTGAATACCGTCATCGCCAGTATGGGGCGCCCAGGGTCGTCGCTGTACAAATCCATAAAATCCAGCTTCATCTCCAGATAGGACTCGATGAAATGCTGGAAGTTAATCGTTCCGGGTTCTTGGAGCAATTCCGGCCGATAGTCCTCAAGGACGGCCCGAGCGAATTCGTCGATCTCGCGGTCGTACAGTATCGGCGTATTGTTGTTTTTCCGGTCTACCCAGCGCGGATTCAGTTTAACCATCCTCGGCGGCTCCTTTCTGCTGCTCCAGTTTTTTCGCTTCTTTCTCCCGTATGAAGGTCTTCCAGTCCTCTTCTTTGATATATCCGGCTTTGGTCTGCCGCGCCGCGTATCGGATAAGATCGCCGACGTCCTCGTACATGAGCGTCTCCTCAAGGTCGTGCGGCACCTCGCGGCTTTCCCGTCCGGCGAGGTCGAACATCATCGCAGTATCCTCTTCCGAAAGGTTGAGGAACTCCGCGAGGGCTTCCAGCTTCCCGCCATCAAAAGGCGGTTTGCGGTTATTCTCTACCGCGCCTACATATGAGAACGATACATCCAAGCGATCCGCGACGTCCTTCATTGTCAGTTCCCGCGGGTCGGCCAGCCGTTTCTTACGGATATAGTCGCCGAACCGCAAATACTTGTCCTTCATGATCTCACACCTCCGTTGTGCTGATTGGTGCAACTTGTGCAATAAGTATAGCAAATCGAAAGTGTGTTTGTCAATGGGTTTACCCAAATTGATTCGGGTTGGTCAAAAAAACGGCCAACTCAAACTTTTTTTAACCGAAAAGCCGCGTTATATGGGGGTTTTTCTACTATAATCGTCCTGCGCGGTTCAGCATATCACGGTATGCCTCCACAGCCTCGGCGGGAGCCGTGATCCTGACCGCGCCGTCCGACGCGAATACCCAGCCGTAGAAAGTCTTGCTGGCCGATACGCTGACTTTGGCGAAGAAATGCTCCGCGTCGGCGATTTCGGTATGCACGTCCTCGCCGTAACGGTCGATGATGGTCTTCATTAACTCGTTCCGGCATTTCAAGGTTACGTCCAGCATGGAGCCGTCGTACATATGGAACACGGACTTGATGTAGATCGCGAGGTCAAAGCCCTCCGGCGCGGGTACGGCGGGGAATTCAGTCAGTTTGGGCGCAGCGATCCTATCCACGCGGAAAGTGATGGCTTTGCCGTGGTGTTTGGAATAGCCGAGTATGTAGTATTTATCGCTGTCCCACACAAAATGCCACGGGCTGAACTCGTAGACGCGCTGTCCGTGTTTATATACCTTTTTCTTTTCGGGGGTGTATTCAAAATACATAAAATGCACGCGGCGTTTCGTTGTTATGGCGGTATGCAGCAAATCGGCTGTAATATAGGCGTTTTCGTTCTTAGGTTTAACCTCGTCGTCGAAGTACAGGCTATTTGTCAGGACAAGGCTCTGATGGTAGCTTGAAAAAGCCAGCAGCTTGGCGATCAGGCTCCGGCTGCGCTTGGCGGTCAGAAACTTGGAAGCCTGTACCGCGTCGATCAGCAGTTTAAGTTCCGGCGCCTCGAAATGCCGGTCGCCGATAAAATATTGGTTCTGTCTGCTCCTGTTGCAAATCACGTCCACCCCGGCGTCAATAAGCTGGGCGACGTCATGCGCTACGGTCTTTCGGGTGGCGGGAGTGCCCTCGCCGGCAAGGTAGGCAATGATATCGGCGGTGGCGGCAGGATGCACCTCGTCGGTCTGTTCTTCTAAAAAACGTTTGATATATAGGATCCTGCTTTTCATTTCAGCCATGCCGTCACCCCCACATATTTTTGCTGTTATACACTCAAATAAATTTCCGGCATTTATACAACACTATAAAGCATTTGGGCATATGTAGGATGCGGCCAGTGTTTCCTTGCCACAAGTGTTTCAAGTTCGTCAACAATTATCCGTAGTTCAGACATAGCCGTAAATACTTTATCACGATAAAAACTTGCACGGGAAAGAGTATCACTTTCGTCTTTTGATTGCAAAAGTGCGTTCTCAAGAGCGGTCAGTTTTTTCAGCATACATGTGGACAGTTTTGCAATATTACTTAGTAAGTGATTTTCCAGTGTTACGTCGTATTCACCGCATATCTTCTTTCGTTCCAGAAGCTGCGCCAAATCGTTCTGATAATTTATGCAAGCGGGGATGATCTCCCCCTTGACTATATCCACCATTGTGAATGCTTCAATATGGATGGTTTTGCAATACCCTTCCATAAGAATTTCATAACGCGAGTAAAGCTCTGCTTCTGCGAAAACGTGGTGTTTTGTAAACAACTCAATGCTCTTTTGTGAAATGATTTCGGGGAGTGCGTCAACAGCAGTCTTTAAGTTTGACAATCCGCGTCGCTCGGCTTCGGTTATCCATTCATTGGAGTAATTATTTCCATTGAAAATAATCCGCTTATGTTTTTGAAAAGATGTCCTGATAAGCGAAGCAAGATCGTTGTTAAAATCTTTTGATTTTTCCAGACAATCCGCGAATAGCCGTAAAGATTCCGCAACAATTGTGTTCAATATTGTATTAGGGTCTGCGATAGAAAGTGCCGATCCAAGCATACGGAACTCAAATTTATTACCCGTAAACGCGAATGGTGATGTACGATTACGGTCAGTTGTATCTTTGGGGAAATGCGGCAGTACCGTTACACCAATCTCCATTTGCTGTTTTTCCTTGTTATGATAATCCATATCCGTTTCAAGCATTTTAAAAATTTCAGTTAACTCGTCACCAAGGAACATGGATACAATGGCGGGCGGCGCTTCATTTGCACCGAGCCTATGGTCATTCCCTGCGCTTGCCACCGAAACTCTAATCAAATCCTGATAATCATCCACAGCCTTGATGACCGCGGCCAGAAACAATAAAAACTGAGCGTTTTCATGAGGAGTCTCACCCGGTTCGAGCAAGCTTGTGCCATTGTTTGTGTTAATTGACCAATTATTATGTTTACCGCTGCCATTAACACCGGCAAAAGGTTTTTCGTGGAGCAGGCATACAAGGTCATGGCGGTTTGCGACGCTTTGCATCAACTCCATCGTAAGCTGATTATGGTCGGTAGCGATATTGCACGTCGTATAAATCGGCACGAATTCATGCTGCGCCGGGGCTACTTCATTATGTTTTGTCTTCGCATAGACGCCGAGTTTCCATAGCTCTTCTTCAAGGTCCCGCATAAAGGCGGAAATTCTCGGTTTTATGCTTCCATAATAATGGTCATCCAGTTCCTGCCCTTTGGGTGGGCGGGCACCGAATAATGTTCTGCCGGTATAGAGTAAATCGTAACGTTTTAAGAACACGTTTTTATCAATAAGGAAATATTCTTGCTCCGGGCCAACCATTGGGATAACGCATTTTGTTGATATGTTTCCAAAAAGCTTAAGTACGCGTAGGGCCTGTTTATTGATAGCTTCCATAGAGCGGAGTAACGGAGTCTTTTTATCAAGTGCCTCGCCGCTGTACGAACAAAAAGCGGTAGGGACGTACAATGTTCTATCCTTGATAAAAGCATACGAAGTGGTATCCCATACCGTATAGCCTCTGGCCTCGAAAGTTGCTCTCAGACCACCAGACGGGAAACTGGACGCATCCGACTCACCGCGAACAAGCTCTTTTCCTGAAAATTCCATGATAATTTTTCCATCACCGGAAGGAGAAATAAAACTATTGTGTTTTTCGGCTGTAATGCCGGTCATCGGTTGAAACCAATGTGTAAAATGAGTCGCTCCCTTTTCAACTGCCCAGTCTTTCATAGCATTAGCGACCACATTTGCCAAATCGAGTTCTAAATGTGTAACTTGTGACATCGTCTTTTTCAAAGCTCTGTAAACATCTTTGGGTAACCGTGATTGCATTACCGTATCGTTAAAGACCATGCTCCCAAACAGATTCGGAATATCGTTCATTTCAAACACCTCACAATAATTTGATGCCGGCAGATTTACAACCGGATATAGTTTCTTCATCCCATACCGAAACTTGCACTTCACCGATATGAGCTTTTTTAAGTAAAAGCATACACAATCTTGATTGACCGATTCCTCCTCCAATCGTAAGCGGAAGTTTTCCGTCAAGCAGCATTTTATGGTACAGCAACTCTCGCCGGTGATTACAATTTGCTTTTGTAAGTTGTAAATCTAAAGCTTCTCCATCAACTCGGATTCCCATTGAAGAAATTTCGATTGCCTGCTGTAAATTATCATTCCAAATGATAATATCTCCGTTTAATTTCCAATCATCGTAATCCGGCGCTCGTCCGTCGTGTTTAACACCTGATCTTAAACAATCACCTATTTGCATAATAAATACGGTTTTACATTCCTTTGTATAAGCATTTTCACGTTCTTTAGGTGATAATTTAGGGTAGATATCTTCAAGTTGCTGTGTCGTTATGAATTTAACATCCCTTGAAAGGTTAATATCTAAAACGGGATACAATTCTTTGATTTTATCTGCTGTGTCGCAAATGGCATTAACTATCGCATTAACTGCCTTTCTAAGATAATTTTCATTACGCGAAGTTTTGTCTATGATCTTTTCCCAATCCCATTGGTCAACGTAAACAGAGTGTATGTTATCCATCTCTTCGTCACGTCGCACAGCATTCATATCAGTATAAAGTCCACTGCCAATAGGGACATCGTATTTATGCAATGCCATGCGCTTCCATTTCGCAAGCGAATGGACAATTTGCGCACTTGATGAAGTTTCCTTGATTTCAAATTCTACTGGACGCTCCACGCCGTTTAAGTCATCATTCAATCCCGTTTGAGTTTCAACAAAAAGCGGAGCGGAAACCCGTACAAGGTTTAAGGAGCGTGTCAGATGATCGGTAAATATATTTTTAATCGCACATATGGCAATTTGTGTTTCGTACAAGGACAAAACCGACCGATAATCATTGGGGATAATTAATTTTGACATTGCTGTGTCCTCCGTGTTAAGTGGAATTTGTTTTTATTTCAAGCGCTGATTCTAACGCTTTTTTCGCCATATCCGGATTCCCCGATCCGCCCAGTTTTTTCATTACTTGCCCCATTAAAAAACCAAAAGCTTTTTCTTTACCGGAATAATACTTTAATACAACATCGTGGTAATCATTTATCACCGCGGTTACCGCATTCAAAACTGCTTTATTATCGTTAAGCATCATCAACCCTCTTTCGTTGATATATGCTTCCGGATCAACATTGTTTGCAAATACCGCACCGACTGTTTCCTTGTATACATTTCGGTTGATCTTTCCGCTTGATACAAGGCGTATAAGTGTTGACAGCTTCTGTTCATCTAAAGATACGCTTTCAGGCGGTGTATTTGTGTTGTTTATAAGACTCATGATCTCACCTGTAATCAAGTGTGCCGTTTCCAAAGGATTTTCGCTTTGTTCCGAAACCGCTTCAAATAAACCGGAGATGCTTTTGTATCCGGTAATAACCGACGCGTCGAATTCAGAAATCCCATAAGCGCGCATATACCGTTCTCTTTTTTGATGCGCCAATTCAGGGATACTTTTTTTAATGTTTTCCAGCCAGGCATCATCAATATCTATCGGTAACAAGTCGGGTTCCGGGAAGTAACGATAGTCCTCCGCGTTCTCTTTGGAGCGCATTCCATAAGAAACTCCTTTATCATCATCCCATCGCCGGGTTTCCTGAATAATCTGTCCGCCATCCTCAAGAATTTCTATCTGATGTTTTGCCTCATATTCAATGGCGCGCCTGATGCCCTTAAATGAATTCAAGTTTTTCATTTCAGTACGCACCCCCAGTTCTCCATTTTCTGGCCGTACCGAAATATTAACGTCGACACGTAAAGAGCCTTCTTCCATTTTGCAGTCGGATATATTTAAGTAATAGAGTATTTCGCGAAGCTTATAAAGATAAGCGCACACTTCGTCACTGCTCCGGAAATCAGGCTGTGAAACGATTTCTAAAAGCGGAACGCCGCACCGGTTATAATCCATTTGAGTTGTGCCTCTGAATAAATCATGGATGAGTTTTCCAGCATCTTCCTCCATGTGTATCTCGCGTATTCCAATGTTCTTTTTTCCTTCGCCGGCTTCAATCTCCACATGTCCGTTACGGCATATGGGGGCGTATAATTGAGATACTTGATAAGCCTTTGGTAAATCGGGATAAAAATAGTTTTTCCGGTCAAACTTGCAGTTTTTCGTAATAACACAATTCAACGCAATACCCGCCCTCATGGCATACTCCACAACGGTTCGGTTAAGCGTTGGCAATGTTCCCGGCATACCTGAACAAACCGGACACACATGGGTATTCGGATCACCGCCGAAATCAGTCGTACAACTGCAAAATATTTTGGATTTTGTCGATAATTCAACGTGAACTTCCAGACCCATAACGGTTTCCCACTTCATACCGTTTCACCTCCCGGTCTTTTTGTATGATAGAAAGTACGACGTTGATAAACCCGAGCGATTTTTACAAGTTTTTTTTCCGTGAAAGCATCTCCGACGAGCTGAAAACCAACAGGCAATCCCTGTTCATCGAACCCGCAAGGAAGCGACACGGCCGGAAGGCCCGCTAAATTAACGGATACAGTGTATATATCGCCCATATACATCTTCATAGGATCGTCCACATTTTCACCAAGCCTATATGCCGTGGTAGGAGCGACAGGTGAAAGGATTATATCAAAACGTTCAAACAAACGATTGTAGGCATCCTTAATAAGCGCACGGGTCTGCAGCGCCTTTTTATAATAGGAATCGTAATAACCCGATGACAGGACAAACGAGCCGAGCATAATCCTTCTTTTAACCTCCAGCCCGAAGCCTTCGCTGCGGGACAAACGGTAAACCTCGGAAAGCGTTTTTGCCTCGGTACTCCGATAACCGTATTTCAAACCGTCATACCGCGAAAGATTGGAGGACGCCTCGGCACAGGCGATAATATAATAAGCGGGGATCATATAGTCCATTAACGGCATATCGAATTCTTCAACATACGCTCCGGCTGATTCAAGCTCCTTTCCTGCTGTCAGAACAGCGTGCCTGACGCTGCTGTCAATGCCGACGTCAAAATAATTGCGGGGTAGCCCGATTTTGACTCCATCCAACCGTTCGGTATTCGTATCACAAAAGTCAAAAGGTTTTTTTATTACACATGTGCTGTCCTTGCTATCTGGCCCGGAAATGACCGACAACATAGTCGCGCAGTCGTCTATATTATTTCCGATCGGGCCGATCTGATCAAGAGATGACGCATAAGCTGTAAGCCCGTATCTCGAAACCGCCCCATAAGTCGGTTTAATGCCGGTTACGCCGCAAAAAGAACACGGTTGCCGTATACTGCCGCCTGTATCCGAACCAAGGGTCAAGGGTATTTCTCTATCGGCAACGGCGGCGGCACTTCCGCCGGACGAACCGCCTGCCACACGCGAGATATCCCACGGATTGCGCACGGGGCCAAACATCCCTGTTTCACTGGAGCCACCCATCGCAAATTCGTCCATATTGAGTTTTCCGACAACGATCATGCCCGCTTGTTCCAGTTTGTCAACGACTGTGGCGTTGTATACAGGAGTATGGTCACGAAGTATTTTGGACGCGCATGTGGTCTCAATCTCCATCGTAGATATGTTATCTTTTAACGCGATCGGTACTCCGGCAAGAGGGGATAAAACCCCTCCGGCGTTAATCCTTGCCTGTACGACACCTGCGCGAACAAGGGCATTTTCTTTTGCTACTGAAAGAAAAGCGTTAAATTGTGTATCTGCTTTTTCAATCAAGCTGATATAAGCGTTCACCGTTTCGATTACGCTTATCTTTTTTTCCCTTATTAAACCCGAAAGTTCCAGCGCGCTCATGTTAAACATTACAACCAACTCCAAAATACTGATCATGCCATAGTAAAAACATGAATACAGTCCATATTTTGCGGCTATTATCAGCTTTTCTTTTTTTGTGCGCTTCTAAAAGCCGTATAAGCTCAGTTGTTTCAAAATAAAGCTGAGCCGTATTATTAGTAAAATAATCCTTCACAATTTGATAATACTTATCTTCCCTCAGCCATATCCGTATCGGTACGGGAAAGCCAAGCTTTTTCTTCTCCGCGATTTTATCCTGCAAGTGTTTTTTCGCTGCCTGCCTGAACGCATATTTCGTATTTGTCTTATTCACTCGGTAATGCGTCGGCAATCTGGACGCAGATTTAAAAACCTCTTTGTCCAGATATGGCACCCTGACTTCAAGAGAATGCGCCATGCTCATCTTGTCGGCTTTCAGCAATATATCTCCCACCATCCACAAATGTATATCCAATAATTGCATCTTTGTTATGTCGTCGTGATTCTTGAATTTTTCGTAGTACGGGCGGGTTATCGCCTCTGGAGGAACGTTTGTCTGCGGATTTTTTAGTATGCGTTCACGTTCTTTTTTGTTGAATATATAAGCGTTGCCGATGAACCGTTCCTCAATCGTTTTACTGCCCCGTATGAAAAAATTTTTGCCTTTTATATTGAAAGGGATAATGTTCGCTATCATTCCCAGTAGCTTTCTGATCTGTTTCGGAAGCGAAGTCAATATCTTTAGATCAAGCGGTTCCCGATAAATATTGTAACCGCCGAAAAATTCATCCGCGCCTTCCCCTGATAATGCCACTTTTACATGCTGAGACGCCAATTTACTTACAAAATACAAAGCAACCGCGGATGGATCCGCTAATGGTTCGTCCATGAAATACTGAATTTTCGGAAGGACGTCCCAATATTCTTCCGTTGTTATTACCATGGAGTAATTTTCCGCGTTTATCTTTTTAGATAAATTTTTCGCATAAGAAATTTCATTGTATTTTTCGTAATCAAATCCAACGGTAAATGTATGGCCGCAATTTAAGCATGACGCAAGATAACTTGAATCAACTCCGCCGGATAAAAACGAGCCTACCTCAACATCGCTGACGCGCCAGTGCACATCTACCGATTCGCGTACTGCACTGTCAATCGCGGATACCGCGTCTTCCAAAGTTATCTCCATCGGCTCGAATTTCGGTTCAAAATAACGAGAGATGTTTATTTCTCCATTTTCATAGACAAGAATGTGTCCCGGTTTTAATTTATACACACCTGTAAAAAAGGTTTCGTCTAAAACCGAATACTGAAAAGTGATATAGCTTGTCAGAGCCGATACATTCATCTTTTTTATAAAACCCGGATGCACGATAAAACTTTTTATTTCCGAGCCGAACAAAAACAAGCCGTCGGAATTGTAATAATACAAAGGTTTTACCCCGAAATAATCACGGGCGAGCAACAAACGCTTTTGGGGTATATCGTACAATGCGAAAGCGAACATACCACGCAAATCAAGGATAAACTTATCGCCGTATTCCTCATAAGCATGGATAAGAACCTCCGTATCGGTTTGTGTCACGAAAACATGACCTTTACTGATAAGCCGCTCTTTGATATCCATATAATTGTAGATTTCACCGTTGAACACGATAACAACAGTCTTATCCTCGTTATATATAGGCTGATCACCGTCGGTTAAACCTATGATAGACAACCTGCGCATTCCCATTGAAATATCGCCGTCGACATACATCCCCGATGAATCCGGCCCGCGGTGAAATATTTTGTCCATCATAGAGGATAAAATATCTTTGTTACATCCGTTAAAGCCAACAAAACCGCACATTGTTTTCCCTCGTTTGTTTATTTGAAATAATTTATCCCGCCTTCAAATAGAGGCATGTATTTATTTCCCGGAATATTCTTCGCCACATGTTCGCCATACCGTTCCGTATGCGCCATTTTGCCAAGCACACGGCCATCAGGGCTGCATATTCCTTCTACCGCCCAAACCGAACCATTCGGGTTATGAACGATATCCATAGAAGGCGTACCCTCAAAATCCACATATTGAAAAGCAATTTGTCCGTTTGATTCTAATGTGTTTAGCGATTCCTCCGTTGCTGTGAATCGCCCTTCTCCATGTGAGATCGGCTGGACATATATATCGCCGGGAGTGCATTTGGAAAGCCACGGTGACATAGCGGAAGTAACACGGGTTGAAACATAACGGGATTGATGCCGGCCGATACGGTTGTATGTCAGCGTAGGGTATTCAGACGTCATGGATATGATTTTCCCAAACGGAAGCAACCCCAGTTTGATCAGTGCTTGGAACCCGTTGCATATCCCCAAAATCAAACCATCACTTTTTCCAATCAGCTCGTGAACAGCGCCGGCAAGCCGTTGGTTACGGAACAAAGACACGATAAACTTCCCTGAACCGTCCGGTTCGTCGCCTCCCGAAAAGCCGCCTGGAAAAACGATTATTTGAGATGATGAAATCGCTTTTTCAAGTTCATCAATAGAAGTTTGCAACATATTCGGCGTTAAATTACGGACGAGTACAATTTTGCATACACCGCCGGCACGTTCGATAGCCGCCGCGGTGTCATACTCGCAATTCGTTCCGGGGAAAACGGGGATAACCGCTCTTGGTTTCGCAAAAGATGCTCCCCGGTATGGTAAAGGCTGTTTTGTGCTTTTGATAACCGATACATGTCCGCTTTGCTTTATTTTTACAGGAAATACGCTCTCAAGCGGAGATTCCCATACGGAAAGAAGATCTGTTAAAGGGATAGATGTTTCGCCGAAGGTAAGTTCTTTAGCAATTTGTGTATATCCTATCAGTTTATAACCGTCCACTTCTTCGATGGTTTCAAACAGTATGGCGCCCCACAAACCTTCAAATAAGCTATCGTCCGCGCCGCCTGCAAATCCAATCATATTGCCAAATGCCATTTTTATAATACCGCCGTAAACACCTCCCGTTTCGCATGCCCATGCGGATAATACTTTACCGCTATGACATATTCTCACGTAGTCTTCCCACTTCATCCGTAACGCTTTGTAATCTGGCAGACCGTCGGGGTTCATCGGTGTTTCCAATAAATACACTGTATGTCCCGCGCCCTTAAATTCAGGGCTTATCAGCTGTGACGCATCGTTTACTCCGGCAGCGAATGATATAAGGGTAGGCGGTACATCTAAATCCCCGAAACTGCCTGACATGGAGTCCTTGCCTCCTACTGCTGCTATTTTCAATCCCATTTGCGCGGAGAAAGCGCCGAGCAGTGCGGAGAAAGGAAGACCCCATTTGGCTGCGTCGTCGTTTACGTGCGGGAAGTATTCTTGTAAGGAAAGGTGGATTGTATCAAGGCTGACGCCAGCTGCGACAAGTTTGGCGATTGATGACACTACCGCATATGCCGAGCCGCCAAAGGGATCAGCTTCTGTGTAATACGGGTCAAATCCGTATGCCATAACTGAAGCGGTGCGCGCACCCAATCCGGGCAGCAGCGCCGCCATGACTTGGGTTTCCGTCAGCGCATATTTACCTCCGAACGGGACAAAAACACTCGCCGCGCCGATCGAGCTGTCGAAACGCTCTACAAGCCCTTTCTGCGAACAAAAATTTAAATCGCCCGCAAGTCGCAAAAGCCGTTCCTCAAATGGTATATCATACGACTGTATTTTTATTTTCTCGATAAACGGAACATAAACGTCCGCATACCGTATCATCCCGTTTGAATTTAAAAAGTCCCTGTCAATATCAACGATTTTTTTACCGCGCCACATCATAACAAGGCGTCTTCGCTCGGTTACGCGGGCGACAACGGATGCCTCGATGTTCTCCGATTCAGCGTGCCGCAACAAAGCTTGCAAATCGCATTCTTCGATTACCGCTGCCATGCGTTCCTGCGACTCCGAAATCGCAAGCTCCGTGCCGTCCATTCCATCGTATTTTACAGGCATAGCGTCAAGGTTTATTTCCACACCGTCTGCCAATTCACTAATGGCGACGGCTGCTCCTCCTGCGCCGAAATCATTGCACCGCTTAATCAACTTTGTCACATCAGGGTTGCGAAATAGACGCTGAAGTTTACGTTCTTCCGGCGCGTTGCCTTTCTGGACTTCAGCCGCGCATTCAGATACTGTATCCGTTCCGTGTGTTTTGGACGACCCGGTAGCGCCGCCTATTCCGTCACGGCCGGTACGCCCGCCCAATAATACTATGAGATCGCCCGGCGCCGGATGTTCCCGGCGTACTGAAGAAACAGGCGCCGCGCCGACTACCGCGCCGGCTTCCAGCCGCTTGGCTATATAACCGTCATGGTACAGCTCTTTTACGTATCCGGTGGCAAGTCCTATCTGGTTGCCGTACGAACTGTACCCATGGGCGGCAGTCACGGTCAGCTTGCGTTGGGGAAGCTTGCCTGGCAGTGTGGTCTTGATCGGTTTTCTTGGATCGCCAGCCCCGGTGATACGCATTGCATGATACACATATGCCCGTCCCGAAAGTGGATCACGGATCGCACCGCCTATGCAAGTAGACGCGCCGCCATAAGGCTCAATTTCCGTCGGATGATTATGTGTCTCATTTTTGAAAAACAACAGCCAATCTTCCTGTCCGTGCGCAAAATCCGCCTTAACATGTACTGTGCAGGCGTTGTTTTCATCGGATATATCAAGCATCGGTAAATCGCCCATATCTCTAAAATGCCTCATTGCGGCTGTGGTTATATTCATTAAGGTCACTGATTTTTTATTATTCACCCGTAAAAACAATTCGTATACTCTTTGCACACGCTCATCCCGAATTTCAGCCGAATTAATGATCGTGTTAAACGTAGTATGTCTGCAATGATCCGACCAATAAGTATCCAACACCCGGAGTTCGGTAAGCGTCGGGACGCGGCGTTCATTGGAAAAATGCAGTTTGACCGTTATAAGGTCAGCGAGCGGCATAGCAAATCCGAATTGGCTGCGGAACTCTTTTAATGCGGTCGTGTCCATCGAAATAAAATCAGTTAAATAAAGTATATCGGCGGGCAGCCGCATATCATTATTTACGAGGGTGTCAGGTTTAATTTTTGACGCTTCACGGCTTTCCAAGGGATTTATCAGGTAGTGTTTTACACGGTTAAAATCCGAGTCGGCGATACCATTGATCGCATAAACCCGGGCCGTCCGTACAACAGGTTGTTCTCCGCCCAACAGCATTTGGACGCATTGAGCACATGAGTCTGTGCGGACATCAAATTGACCGGGCAAGGACTCAATATAAAGCAAATGAACTTCACCAGACAGCTCCGGTAAATTGTCTTCATAATATAAGTCACTCATGGGTTCGCTTAACACGGTATTTATTACATCCGGCCATTTGTCTTGAGGAAGGTTCTGTATGTCATAGCGATTAAAAAGCCGCACATTGATATTTGGCAGGTTGAAAACCTCTGCCAGTTCAATTTGAATGGCTT
>Ga0209737_10002207_pt1 | contig 13649 bp, 8 predicted proteins | sample TergutCu122P3_FD_187284 | JGI IMG/M metagenome (GOLD analysis project Ga0209737, IMG submission 187284) | Cubitermes ugandensis P3 segment gut microbial communities from Kakamega Forest, Kenya - Cu122 P3 (SPAdes) (version 2) | ecosystem: Host-associated > Arthropoda: Insects > Digestive system >... | reverse complement strand
CTTTTGTTAAAACAAAAAGAAGCAGAGATGCAAAAGTTAGGGTTTAAACTTACGGCTGAGGATGTTTACAGCGTGAATCACAACAGTATGAAAGATGCGGTGGTGTTCTTCGGGAAAGGGTGCACGGGAGAGGTCATTTCAAAAAAAGGGCTCATTCTTACCAACCACCATTGCGGATACTATGAAATTCAGAAACTTAGCACACTCGAAAACAATATCTTGCAAAACGGTTTTTGGGCAAAAACACATCAAGATGAAATTCCCATAGCCGGACTTACCGTAACATTTCTGATGTATATGGAAGAGGTTACCGAAGATGTTCTGAAAGGTGTTGACGACACGATGAGTCTTCAAGAAAGAGATGAACTGATTAGAAAAAATATACACTCAACGATTAATAAAGCCATCGCAGGTACCGATTACTCTGCAGAAATAAAGCCGTTTTTCTATGGAAATCAATATTATATGTTTGTAAACAGAGAGTTTAAGGATGTTCGTTTAGTAGGTACGCCGCCGGAAAGTATTGGTAAATTCGGGGGAGATACGGACAACTGGATGTGGCCCCGCCATACAGGAGATTTCGCGCTCTACAGGGTGTATGCCAACAACAACGGAGAGCCGGTGCCCTATAGTCCTGATAATGTTCCGCTAACCACTGAAACCTTTTTCCCAATTTCAATCAAAGGAATTGAGGAGGGCGATTTTACTATGGTGCTCGGCTACCCGGGAACTACCCAACAATATCTGATTTCTGACGGTATTGATTTGGTGGTAAATTACAGGAATCCGCCACTCATCCAACAACGCGGCACAAGGTTGGATATTATGAAAAAATATATGGATTTGTCGCCGGAAGTGCGCCTGATGTACTCCGGAAAAGCGAATACCATTGCCAACGGTTGGAAAAAAGCGATTGGCGAAAACAAAGGGATTAAAGAAACCAAAGCCTTCATTAGACGAGATAAAGAGGAGAAGTTTTTAGAGTTTTTTTCTACCCAAACCGCTGATGCTAACAATCGTTTTACACTACTAACAGAAATTAAGAGACTTTACGAAACTTATAAAGAGTTGGAGAACAAAGTAGTAACATTAAGAGAAACTTTTCAGGCTGTAGAGTTGGGAAGATTTATAGAATCGGTAAGAGAAGAACTAACCAAGGATTATCCCTACTCTCAAGAGAATAAAACAAAACTGTTGAAACAGGCAGAAAATTTTTACTCGAATTATTATAAACCCATTGATAAAGAGGTTTTTGTAGAGTTGTTGTATTACTATTTTAACAACACTAAAAAAGAATGGATTCCCGAGTTGCTACAAAAATATGCAGGCATAGAGCGAGAATCTTTACAAAGTATGGCAAAACAAATCTACGACCATTCAATTTTCTCAAGCAGAGAAAGTTTTGTAAAATTTGTGGAAACGGCATCTAAAAAAGAGGTGGCGGCAATGCAGAAATGGCTTGTGGAAAACAAGATGTTTTTAATTGCCAATCAAGCACTTACTGAGATATACAAAAACTCATACACAGAGAAAACGTTGCCCAACATTCGCAGGCAAGTGGATGCCAAATATAGAGATTGGGTGGCGTTTGCCACAAAAGATACCACCGGCAGGTATTTTCCCGATGCGAATTTAACTATGCGCGTGGCATTCGGCAAGATGGAGGGTTTTTCTCCCTACAACGGAATGGTTTACCTACCCTACACTACTACGGATGGTATTTTACAAAAAGAGAGTCCAGATGTTTATGATTATCAAGTAGATAAAAAACTTAAGGATATCATTCGTTACAAAGATTTCGGGCAGTATGCGGATGCCAACGGCGAGATGCGGGTGGCGTTTATTGCCAGCAACCATACGGCAGGCGGAAACTCGGGCAGCCCTGTGCTGAACGGCAACGGAGAATTGGTGGGAATTAACTTCGACCGCGCCTGGGAGGGCGTAATGAGCGATTTGCATTACGATATCAGCCGTTGCAGAAACATCTCCTTAGATATTCGATATATACTTTTTATCGTGGACAAATTTGCCGAAGCAGGACATCTGATTGAGGAGATGGAGATACGGGATTAACTTCTATTTCCAAACCGGTTTTTTTTTCTGACGTAAACGTCTATTTTTTTGACGGTTTCAAGTAAGATTTTGAAATGGTAAAGTTTTCTTTTGCATTGCAATATTTACCAAGTAATTAAATCTGTAAATTTTTTATATTATTAAATCAAATTCTTATGAAACAAACCCTTACCCTTTTACTATGGCTTTGCATTCCAATCTTTTGCTTAGCCCAAAACCCTTTACCCCGCTATTATGAGTACGATGCTGCGGGCAACCGTGTAGTACGGAAAGTGATTGATGTTAAGAAAGCACCACCTGCACCGCCGGAAGACTCGCTAGAATCGTTGCCCGTTACCCGTTACGCGTTACAGGATGAATTACCGTCTTTCGAGTCCCAAAAGTCCCCCGAATACTACTTAGAAAAAATAGCGCAGGTAGAAATGAAAATCTACCCAAATCCTGCCACAGAAAAGATTACGCTTTCTATTTCCAATATGGAGAAAATGCAAAACGGAACACTGCAATTGTACACACTGAACGGGCAGTTGCTTCAAACTCGCTTACTGAGCGAAGCCGAAGTGGAAATATCGTTGGCAGGTCTTTCCAAAGGAACATATATTCTGAAAGTTCAGATAAACGAAAAAACAGAAAACTGGAAAATCATTAAAAATTAATAAAAAACTTTTAACGCAAAGTGCGCAGAGGTTTTACGCAAAGAACGCCAAGGTGTTCAACAAAAGTATTTATTCTTAGCGTACTTAGCGGAAATCTCAGCGTCTTTGCGTTAAAAAACAATAAACAAAAAACAAAAACATTATGAATAGAAAATCAAACCATACATTAATAATATTATTTTTGCACATCATATTTGTTAATATGCTGCAAGCACAAATAAACACGGATCTTTATGTGGGTGCCATACCGGGTGAAGTGGATGTATCCCCCACCGGTGCAACAACTTACACTATTCCTATTGAGGTGGTGCCCGGTTTGCTGGGGATGCAACCTAATCTCTCAATCGTGTATAACAGTATGAGCGGAATGGGTTTGTTAGGAATGAAATGGAATATTGCAGGTATCTCCTCCATTTCCCGCAGCGGTCAAATACCCTATTTTGACTCAAATACAACAGCAATTCAATTTGCCCCTGGTGATAGATATTTATTAGACGGAGAGCGGTTGGTTTACGCAACAGATTATCATGCCCCTGAGGTTGAAAATTTTATGCGTTTTTACCCTACATTAATTAGCGGGCACCCCAAAGATTTTACTGCCTACACAGATGATGGGAGAGTTATTGATTATGGAAAAAAGAGTGCTTCGAAGCAGCAATTAGATCCCTCTATTAACTCTACTATTCTCTATTGGAACATTAACAAGATGACTGATGTTAATGGTAACGAAATGATTTTTGATTATACGAATCCGACAGGTGAGAGTTTGATTAGAAACATTACTTATACAATAAATACGGGTAATGGTGGTAATGGCGGCAGTACGAACGATCGTAATAATGGTTTTGCCAGCGTGTATTTTGATTATGGTACAGCCGATATTCCTGATACTTTAGGCAGAAATACCTCTTTTCTAACAGGTTTTGGTGTGTCGCAAAATAAAATACTTAGATCCATTACAATATCCGGTAGTCAAGGGAGAGTGCGTAAATATCAGTTCAATTATATGCATGACGGGAATAAGCAGGGAGAACGCACCGTGCATCTGAAAGAGATTGTGCTGTATGGCGAAACCGATAACGATAAATTAAATTCAACCACTATAACATGGAAAAGCCAAACAGGTTTTAAGGATACCGATCAGGCAACATTTAGTAAATTAGATACCGGATATGTTTTCCCAGGTGATTTCAACGGGGATGGCTATATGGATTATGTACTTTATGCACAAACTAAATCTAAAAGTGTTTGGAAACTATACACATATAATCCTTCCGAAAAGAAGTTTGAAGATTCACAAAAAGGCGGAACACACCTATCACTTAACAATGCCGAGAATAACTGTTATTTTTACAAAGCAGATATTAAAGGGGATGGTTGTGATAAGTTGATAATTGCTAGATGCAACGATTTAGAATTGAGATATTTCTTCTTTACTATTCTGGATCTTAAAGGTGCTGTAACACAACAAATTGATACTTTCTCTATATTTGGTTTTCAGGAATTGTATTTTGGGGACTTTGAGGGCTCAGGTAGAACATCTATTTTATTTAGAAATAGAGATTATACCCACACGCCAGATAAAAAATACACTTTTTCTTTATACACAGCTAATGGCTATATTGGTACCGATATCGGCTTACCGCAAATGGTAAGCTCAAATAAAGTAAGATTGGGAGATTTTACAGGAGATGGTAAAACTAACGTGGAATTTGTTTTCAATCCATATCATACTATTGATGGTAGTGAGGTAAAAATATATTATTATAACGGCAGCAGTTTTGCAGGATACTCAACCGGACTGAATCCTCAACCAACACCAAATTATTTATGTGATAGATATTCAGGCGATTTTAACGGAGATGGTATTACCGATTTGTTAACTTATGAAATAAATGGTAATAATAGTGGAAAACTTGAATGGAAACTCTATTTTGGAAAAGGTGATAGAACATATACAGATGCTACGATAATAAGTAGTAAATTGAATTTGGAGCATGTTACCATTGATGGATATACAATTCCAACATATAGAATAATGATTGCAGACTTGGATGGCGATGGAAAAGACGACATTATCCAACTTCAAGGTCAATCAGCTGTAATTGTTTATTCAAAAGGATGTATTAAGAACAATAGCAATAAGTATGAGTATAAATATCTTAAGAAGAAAGAGAGTGCAAGTATGGGAAATAACTCTTCCCCGCCTAAACATGTTATGGTTTCCGATATTAACAATGATGGTATTTCCGATCTATTTGTGCAATATGATTTAAATAGCAAAGCCAAAATTATTTATTTACACAAAGGAAATCAATACGATTGTCTTGATTCTATAACCGATGGTATGAGAAAAACAATAAAATTTGTTTTTAAACCCAAATACAGAATAGCAAAAAATGGAACTGCCGTAAAAAAATATTTTTACCAATCCATAGATAATATTAAAATTTCTGATGGTTTAAATGGCTTTCATTCTTTTAATTACAATTTTGATGAACCGGTATTTAGTCCGTTAAGAAGATCATTCTTGGGTTTTGAAAAGTTTGTTTGCATCAATCATTCGGAAAGTAAAACCGACTCATTATTTTTTGCCTTAGTTGCAAACTTGGATATTTTGAAACCTACCGCACAAAAAACTTTTATCAATAAAAATCCTTTTTCTGAAACAACTTATAATATTGCTTTTAAGGGTTTTGGTAAACGATACATTCCATACTCTGCTGAAACAATTGTGTTAGATAAATTGCAGGATAAAAAAACCATAACAACAACTTCATTACATAATGATGGTAGAATAAGTACAACCAATACGAAAACTTACGAATTTTGCAGTTCCGCAGTCAACAATTGGATGCATTCCGAAACGAAGACCTATGCATACACTACTATTACTATCGATGGAAATCAGGAAAAGACCGTTCCCACTCAAATAATTACAAACCAACAATATAGTTTTAATGGAGATGTTATTGAAGATACACTCTCTTATCTGTATTATTCTGCTAACGAAAAAGGACGTTTAAAAATGGAAAGAAGGGATAATGTGCATGGTTATCTTAATACATATTACTTTAGCTACGACCCGACAGGAGTATGCTTGAAGAAATATATTTCAGCATCAATTGCCCCCTACCGTACCGAAAATTACGAATACGACGCTACCAAAAGGTTCATAACAAAAATTACCAAGCCTTTGGGACAAATTTCACAATATACTTACGACCCGGGAACAGGAAACATACTCTCGGAAACTGATCCAAATGGGTTAAAAACCACATATTTATACGATGGTTTTGGAAATCTTACTCAAATTAATTATCCCGACGGCACAAAAACTACTGTAGAAAAGCAATGGCACACTGCTTCTACTCCACCCCGAGCGCTGTATTATATAAAAACCACTACCACCGGAAAAGCACCCACCACAGTTTATTACGATAAGTTTGGAAGGGAAGTATGCAGCGAAACAGATGGTTTTTATACAGTTACCCAATACAACAATAAAGGGCAAATTGTTAAAACTTCCTATCCGTTTAAAGATTTCAATAATCCTAATATTGCTTGGAATTACTATGCTTATGATATTTATGGGAGGCAGGATACCATAAAAACACCTTATTCTCATCTTTCTCATTCCTATATCCTCAAACAAGTTACGATAAAAGACCATCTGCGAAATACTTCAACGTGTAAAAATTACGATGCACTGGGACGAATTACACAAGTGGAAGATGCCGGAGGATATATTTTTTATTCCTACTCCATAGCCTCCTGGTTGCAAACAAACTGTTTTCAAACAAAGATAACAACCAATGGTGCACATACTTACATAATATCAGATTTGTGGGGTAATAAACTCAGTATTTACGAACCCAATGTAGGATTTGTTAGGTATGAATACAACGGTTTTGGTAATATGGTAAGCCAGAAAGACGCACTTAACAACAAGACCACATGGGAGTACGACCAATTGGGACGAGTTAAACAAAAAAACTATTCTAACCATCCTAATTCGCAAAAAATAACCTACACCTACGACACGAGCAATAACGGAATAGGAAAATTGCACAAAATTCTTATTGACAATAAACTTTCCGAAACTTTCTCTTACGATACCTTAAGTCGTCTTTCTGAGCATATTAAGACAATAGATTCCATAAATTTTATACATTCCTATAAGTATGATTCGAAAGGGCAGTTGAGCGAACTTACCTATCCCTCCGGTTTTGGTGTGAAATACATTTACGACCCTACCGGCAAACTATACAACATAAAGCGAAGCGATAATAACCAATCTATATATACTATCTATAAACTTAACAAATTTTATGCACCGTTGAGTTGCACTTATGGCAATAGCACAGGAACTAATTATGAATATAACGAGTTTGGCTTAGTAACCAGAATTCAAACCGGTATAATGTCATCATCTTTGATTATTGGAGATGTAAATCATCGCGCTTCTGCAGAGATTATTACCGTTGGAGGTATGCAATTAGGTTACAATTTAGACAGTACCCTATTAAACTATCGCTATGCTTATGATAGCAAAGGTTTAATGTGTTCGCGTTCCGAAAGTATATTCAACAGAAAAGAAATCTTTACATACGATAAGGTTGACAGACTAACCGACATTACATATAGTAGCGGAGCAACAAATACTATTTCTTACCAAAACAATGGTAATATTACCAACTATTCTAAAGTTGGAACTTATAATTACCTCAGTACCAGACCAAATGCTGTTGCCAAAATAGAACCGAGGAATAATATAGTAATATCTGACAATACAAGCACTGTTTCTTACAATTACTTTAATCAACCCAAAGAGATTGAAGAGGGTAATTTTCAGATTGAACTTAATTACGCAGCCGACCAGCAGCGCAACAAGATGGTGTGGGAAAAAACGGACGAGAGTACCGGAAAGCAGTTTTACATAAGTAAGTATTACGAAAGAGAGATAGACACTACTTCCCGCGAGTACCACTACATATACAGCGACAAAGGAATAGTGGCACTTTATGTGATTACTGAAGTAGATAAAAAAATCATACCAGACCCCAGAGGCACTGCTGATTCTACGGCTATGTATTACATTCACACCGACCATTTGGGCAGTTATTGTGTTCTAACCGATGCTAACAAGCAGGCGGCACAGCGCAATATATTTGACCCGTGGGGAAATTACTACAGTTTTAGTACCAACCAAACCCAGGATTCTATTGCGGTATTAGATGATTGGGAAGAGTGCCAGCGCGGGTTGGACTTGAAAAAGCAGTATCACTTTAATCTCACGCGCCGCGGCTTTACGGGCCACGAGCACTACCCCGAACTGAAAATCATTAATATGGGGGGAAGATTGTATGACCCCGTAATTGCCCGCTTCTTCAGCCCCGACAACTACGTGCAAATACCCGAATTTACGCAGAGCTTTAACAGGTACAGTTACTGCCTGAATAATCCACTCTCCTACACCGACCCCACAGGGCAACGATGGAACCCTGTATTTGATATGGGTGGAAAATTTTTGGGATGTACTTCTGAGGGGTTTGTGGGAGAGGTGTTGATATACTCCGGTAAAGAGTTCAAAGATTGGACCAAGATGAGTCGTGAAGGGGCATCACAGTATGCAGATGGTAGTAAGATTGACAAAATTGATTGGTCATCAATGACTGCGGCACAAGCAACTAAAACTTATAAACTTACAGAACTTCAAAAAACCGCTTTATCTGCACAAGCATTTTCTAAAATCTATACCCGCGTTTTGATAGAGGGCGGATTTAATATCAAAAATTTAATTGGTAATGCAGTAGCAGTTATGAATGGGGGTGATCAGTTTAATAACCCTAATACAAAAACAAACTTTCTTAAAGGTAGCCTTGGTATTCCATCAAGGGTTACTGTAAATCAACAATCAAAATCAATTAATTTACTGTCAACAGTAGAAAATATTCAAAATGCTTTGGGAGTTCACGAATTTACTGGACACGGAGAGCTTGGATTTAGTGATGTTTTAAAGACGCATTATAAAGCTTATGAACTTCAAATAAATCATTCCACTTGGGACAAAACAACAGACGTATTTAAACGTGAGATGATAGGCAGGTATCTTGAAGTTTATAAAGATCAAGTACAGGGTGGGCATTACTCAAACAACTATAAAAATTATTATGAAATATGGAAACAGCTAGACTTAAAACTCGGAAAATAAGGACAATAATTATTAGTTTTCTTTTTATTGCGATAAGTTCTTGTTCTTTTCAACCAAGAGTGGAAATCAAAATTGTTGAAATCAGCACCTCCGAACATGAAATTGCAGATTACATTTATATAATTAGGTATCAATATATTACAAAGAATAATACGAAAATGCCTCTTACAATTAAGGACTCATATATTAAAAAAACTTTTGATCCAAAGGTTGAAGGTCTTGAACCCGCTGATTTGAATGTATTGACAAATGTGTTTTTATTATTTCAAGGAGATACGGTTTGGGGTAATCGTAATATTTTAGGAGGAAACCATATTTGGGAACTAACAGACACAACTATAAAAAAACATGTAGAATATGAAGATTTATTTGTGTTACAAAGTTGGCTACTTGAACAACAATATCGAGATAGATATGGCAATTGTTATGAAACTGAGAAGGATTTCAGGTTGGATGTAGTAAAAAAGGGAATTTTATGCGTTGAAGTTGCCAATAAAATATATAGAATTAAAAACAGTTTGCCTATTACATATATGGAGGATGGGGAGCATGAATAATGACCCTATTTTTTGGGAAAAGACAACAGATACTTTTAAACAGCACAATTTGGAAAAATTGCAAGAGTTAACGAAAACAGAAACAGGACGTAAGAAGGTCGATGCACCTTATTTGAATTTGTACAGAAAATATGTGCTTGGTCTATAAATTAGTCGATATGAAAAGAGTATGTATAATTATTAGCTTAATTGTAGGATTACTTTATAAACCGAGTAGTCAGACGATGAAAAAAGAAAATGATAGTTCTTCTACTGATTCTGTTAGAAAAACTAGTGTTCTAAATCAGATAGAAAGACAATTTACAAAAATTGAAATCAGATATTTCGATTTTTTTAAAGGTAAAAAATTTATGGGTACTATCTGGAAAGATTCGATGTGTTTAAAAAAAGAATGGTCTGAAAAAAATATAAAAGGACGTTTTACAAAAGAAGATACAATCAAAGACTCTGTATTAATCAACAATATTGTTAATTATATTTTTTACTTCTTCGTGGAAAAAAATAAGTATATAATCTTGAATCCCAGACCACCTGGAGTATTAATAGATACAGAAAAAGTTACATTTGATATTATTATTCATAGAAAAGGTTATAATCCTATAAAAAAAGACATTTACGTTGAGCCTGATTTTACGTATAGTGAGGAGTTTATGGAGTTTTTGGAGTTGTTAGGTTCGTTTTAAAAAGTTTTTTTGTTACCAAAATATATCGTAATTTAAAAATACAACAAAATCATTAACTTAAATCTTTTTTTTATGAAAAAATTATTATTTATCTTTGTGTTGTTGTCAGTTACAACAACTGCTATGAGTCAAATTAAAGTTGCTTCCACCGGGAGAGTTGGCATTGGAAATAATGACCCCCAAAAAGGCAAATTTGTGATTGAAAACAATGGCTCTGAATTTGCGTTTCACGCATATAATAAAACCGATGGGAAGGCATACTTTGGGGCTCGTAATACTAACAAAGACCCATGGATAAATTTCTACCACCCAACAGAAGGGTATAATAAAGTAAGGTTCAAACAATCAATTATTTCGTCAGATAGTACTCAGAAAACGGCAATAAGAACAATAAGGAATGCCACTTCTATCCTTAAACAATTAAAAACATATTCCTTTTATTTTAAGTCAGATTCCGTAATGATTAAATCTGATTTAAATGATTTAAGAAAAAGAGATTATGGTGTTTTGGCACAAGAAGTTGAAACAATTCTGCCCGATTTAGTGGATACATGCAACGGTGAAATGTTTGTAAACTACAATGCTTTTATTGGCATTCTTATTGCCGGTTTCAATGAACAGCAGGCTGTAATTGAAAATTTACAAAATGAGTCTCAAACTTTGCAGAAGTTTGTTATTGAGCAAGAAAGAAGAATTATTGAGTTACAAGATTTTGTAGCAAAATTTATTGATATAGTTAAAGATTGTTGTGATAATTCTAATCCAAGAGGTGAACAGAATTCACCTTTGATTGAGGACTCAAAACTGTATAGTGATAAAGCGGTGCTATACCAAAACACCCCTAATCCTTTTTCATCGAATACAGAAATTGGTTGTTATCTATATGAAATACAAGGAAAATCTACTCTTTATATCTACAATATGCAAGGTATTGAATTAAAATCCTACTCCATTACTCAATCAGGATATAATTCTATTACTGTTAGTGGCTCGGAACTTCCTGCCGGAATGTATCTCTATACCTTAGTGGTAGATAATGATATTATTGATACAAAACGAATGATTCTGACAAAATAAAAAGTTTTTTGGAGAGTATAGTAATAATTTAATCTAATACAAAATGAAAGAATCACATAATAAGCATCTACAAATCACAGTAAATCTATTATTGTGTTTATTGATTGTTAATTTTTTCTTGGCTACCGGCTGCGATAAATTGAAAAAAGCCAAATATGACATTTATGAAAACAGCGATATCTCGGCTTGTGGTGTATATGATCCATTACAAAATATTGACTGGCTGAGAGAGTTTTGCATAAATCTAAAAAAAATCCAAGATTACACAAGTGTATATATTCACCTTTATAAAGTAATTGATAATGACGAACATATATTTCGAGTAAGTATCCCTTCTCCAATTGAATATGCACCAAACCAATACTATTCTACCTTGTATTTTCGAGATTGTGGTGGCGATACTATATTTACATGGGAAACAATGACCCCACCCGGTGGTCAATATGAAGTTTTTCTGAATGATAAGGAATATGTTACAGAATTATTTCATTTTGTTAAACAATAATAATCAATATATTATGAAAAATAAAATTTTTCTTTTCACACTTTTATTTACTTCAATTCATTCTCTTTTTGCAGTAACTGCCGTGCCTTGGGCAATAGAAAAAGAACAACCGGATGGTACGAAAATATTTGTTTTTCTAAAAGGAGATGAAAATATTAATTGGATGGAGTCTGATGATGGGTACACGCTAATGTACGATGCTGAGAAATATGTTGTTTATGCCCAAGTTGACGCACAAGGCAATCTAATACCTTCAAACATCCGGTTTGGAAATAACACAAAGCCAAGTGTATTTATTACAAAAGGATTACGTTATAGTAAAGAGCAAACGAACACTTTAATGCAAATTGAGGAAATGACTAACAATGCAATAATTCAACGAGCAACTACAGGCAATGTTAAAGTACTCTGTATATTAGCAGCCTTTTCAAATAGAGCTCTTGTGAAAACGAAAACAGAGTTTGATGCTTTAATGAACCAAGTAGGTTATAATACCGGAGGTGCAAAAGGTTCTGTAAGAGACTATTACCTCGAAAACTCGTATGGGCTGTTGAATATACAAGTTACAGTTGTTGATCCTGTAACAGTTTCTAAATCAGTTTCTTACTATGGAACAGCGTCAGACCCTACAAAACAGCGTTGGCGTACTTTTGCCGAGGAGGTTGTCAACCTTGCCGACCCATTGGTTGACTATTCGCAATTTGCAACAAACGGACAAGTAGAGTCTTTACACATTATTTTTGCTGGCTATGGTGATGAAGCAATTGGTAACGGACAGCAAATTTGGGCGCACAAGTGGATTCTTCCTAAAACTGTAACAAAAGATGGCGTAAAACTTTCAAATTATTCATGTTCTCCTGAATTACGTGGTGGGAGTGGCTCGAATATTACATACATTGGAATAATTGCGCACGAATTGGGTCATATTTTTGGCTCGCCTGATTATTATGATGTGTCTGCAAATTCTAATCCACCTGATTTTATTGGAGCAGGAAATTGGTGTCTGATGGCAAGTGGCTCTTGGAATAATGGCGGTAGTCAGCCGGCACATGTGAATCCATATCAGAAAATAAAATTCAGTTGGATTTCGCCTCAAACACTTATTTTAGGTAGTTCAGTAAGCAATATGCCTTCGTCGGCAATAAATCCTGTAGTTTACAAGGTTAATGCAAATACGAATGGTGAACATTACTTATTGGAAAATAGACAATTTCTAGGTTTTGATACTTGGATACCTGGCCACGGTTTGCTGATTTGGCATATAGCGGCAACTGTTGCAAGCAGCGCACCCAACGATAATCATCCTTTGCAAGTTTACCCCGTATGCGCAAGCAGAACAACGGCAATTCCCTCAAATACTCCAAGTTCTTATGGTACTATTAATAGTGCGGGTTGTCCGTTTCCAGGAACAAGTGGGAAAGTTGAATTCACAGATAAAACTACGCCAAGAGCCTTTACTTGGTTAGGTTTAGGTAGAATTGGTATGCCTATAAGAAATATTGTAGAACACACAACCAAAACTGTTTCTTTTCAAGTGGCTTTTTGCCAGTCAATTAGTTTTACTAATCAAGTTGTAACTGCTAACAAAACTGTAACAAATAGTTGTGGTGGTATCAATGTACAAAATGTTAAGGTACAGAACGGTGCAAAACTAATTCTTGATGTATTGGGTGAGGTTAATATTGTTGGTGATATTGAAGTAGGATTAGGTTCGGAATTTGAAATCAAGTAATTCTTAAGATTATGAATTTAAGGGGTTATCTCTTTTTCTACTTCACTCCAATCAATTAACATATTGATTTGTTTGAAAAACGTATTTTTTCTAGTACGTTTTTCCACGTAACCGTCATAAAAGCCCATTTGAATATTTTTTTGGTAAAACAT